>ERZ1370068.1325-contig-11215_pt1 | contig 229522 bp, 381 predicted proteins | sample MGYA00561227_ERZ1370068 | MGnify/ENA primary metagenome ERZ1370068 (study PRJEB38410, sample SAMEA6850437) | metagenome | study: Metagenomic assessment of the ecological functions of the soil: analysis of the soil microbiota associated with the...
GAACAGCTTCTGGTTTTCGGGTTCCAGCCCAACCTTTGGGTTCGCTATACTGAGCGTTCGCGAAAGGCACGAGAACACAGAAGCTCGTCGCGACATATGATTAGATTGTTCCAGAAGACTTTTCTATATTCATATAAATGAAATAAAACTATATCTTCACGTCTCCACTTTATGGATTTATGCGATTAGGGGTGTCCAACGAGCCCTCTGTGCCCTTCTTCGTGTCTTCGTGTTGAAGACGGTGAGCCATGGGTAGTGTGAGCTGAGGCCCAACCTTAGTATGGAACTGTGCAGTCGCGGCGGTTTAGTCGCGCCGGCGAGAGCGGGGTGAATCGAGTCGGTGAGGGTCAGCTCGGACGGAACCTGTAGCCACGGTAGGATCAAATCTGTTGAAGCTGCTGAGCGCCGCACTTTGACCGCTGCGCCAGGCTGTGGTCTTCCTTGCCTCTAAAGGCTGTCACTGCAGGCCGGGTTTTCTGGCTGTCATCTCTTTTCCACCTCTGGCTTTCCATACGCGACCTGCATTGCCTCGTGCAGTGGGCTGGCCTCCTCCTCAGGCTTCCGTGCTGCCTTCATGATCGTACTTCGTTGAAACGCCTGCCCAGGGATTCCGGCGTTGGCCGCCCGGCGGACGGATCGGAGGCATCCATTGGCTATGATCGAAAGAGGGCCAGTCGAGCTCAGACACGGCTGGGGCCGTGTGATTGACGCTTCTCACGTAAGTAGCGTCCGACTAGATTGTGGGCCGGGCCGCTCTGATTAGCCTGATGGCCGGGCGCTACATTCCTGTCAAGCCGAGAAGGCCTATGTGCCCAAGCGCAACTATGGATCAGAGGACGGCCGGAAGGAGCTTGCCAGACTCCAGAAGCGCGAGCAGAAGGTCTCAGCGAAGCGGGCGCGAGCGAGCCCCGCCGAGCATCCCGATGAAGCTGGAGGCGGGGAGGTTGCCAGGCCACAGGCCTGGATCCGTGCCTCCGCGGGAGCAGAAGGCTGAGAAGAGCCGGAGCCCGACGCATTGGACATGGCCGATGTGGTTCCAGACTTCGAGGCCCGGTATCAACTCCTGGCGTGTCAACTGCCTATAGGCAGCTCATAGCCTAGCGGCACCGCCACAAATTGGGAAACTGGTAATTGCAAATTGATAAGTGGCTTCCTTGGGACCTTGAGGCACGCGATCGCTGGCAAAGTACCACCCTAAATTCACGTTCCAATTGCTTCTTAGTGACTCGTCCGGATGATGATGGTGTCCTTCATGATGAAGCCGCCCTTTAGGATGCACCATCCGGACCGGCAAGTCTGCTCGGACGGTCTGCTTCCCTGGCGGGTTAGCCGCCTGGTCCGATCCTTCACTTTATTCACTTTATTCATTGGTACGGACATCTTTTACTCTGAGGGTAAAGTGACTTCTGGGATCATTTTAGTCGTAGCCCTTAAGCACCTGTTTCCTTTTTGGGGTGGAAGTGGTTTGTAGCAGCGCTCAACACCTGGGCAGCTCTTGGGAAGATGAGGATGAAGATCACCATCTCTGGAGTCAGCGCCAGGCATCTATCAGTTCCCCACAACATCAGTTGGGCATTGGCTGAAGGAGTTTCCACCTTTGCCTCAGCACTCAGGCTGTTCTCAATTTTATAGTAAGCGCTATCGCCGTAATATCGCGATGGACTGCTCCTTCACAATAGTGGTGTTGCCGTGGGTTCAGTCAGCGCTCTGCGCCGGTGGGCGATCACCAATCGGGCTGCCGGGATCTGAGCAAAGGCTCAAGCCTCAACGTCGGATTGTGAGATCTGACCGAACCACCCATGCCCGCTCAATTCTTTGACCAGAGAAGGCTAGCGCCGCTCACCTGACCAGACGCACTATTTCCCTCTAAATCTACAGCAAATGTTCAGGCGTCCCCGTCACTTGCTTTGATCCTGACTTTGCGGCGGGAACCAGCGGTTGTGACGGCTGGTGGTGCAGGGAGGACTCACCACGGGCTTTCTCATACCGTACGCTCGTCGCGATGGATCTACCCGGGCGCTGCGGAACGTGGTCAGAACACGTTCGGCCCAGTGTTCAGAGACTGATTACCACCGAGTCGAAGTGCGCGGCGATCCCCGCCTGGATTCGCCAGATCGGCAACTTTCACTGCGTTGGGTGTAAACACAGGAGGAAGAGAAACTAATTACTCAAAAGAGGAGACGTGATTTTCAAGATCAGTTTAGGTCCGCTGTCAGTAATTGTTGATTGTGAAGCACAAGTCAGAAGCCAGTGTCAATTACCAATTACCAAATCTGCCTCTAGCGTGGCTGCGGGCAGCTTCCAGGTGTTGATGGGGCGACGAGATCCACCCGCCCTCTGGGCCCGACGCCGGGAACCGTGCAGGTCTCACTTGCAGCGTAAGTTTGGTGAGCACGAGGGTTTCCTTCGCACACTCGGCTCCGAAGCGATGACCGGTTTCTCGTGGTCAGTGGTATGGTGCTCCCTTCTGCGTGGTGTTTAATGGGGTTGGTCGCGTTCATGTTGGTAATCGCAATCGGGCCGCCGATGCCGACACCGCCCAAACCTCTCAACGCGTCGGGTTGTGAGATCCTGACCAGCCTGGCCAATTAGTATTAGTGGTAATTGGCAATTTAGGGTGGTGGTTGATTGATGCACTCTTAAGATCGGCGCGGTATAGCCAATTACCATTCACCGACCACCAATTGTCTTGTTCCGACCTCCGATGGGCAGCGGCAGAAGATCCATCGCTACGCTTCGGGATGACGGTGGCGCGCCGATTACCGATTACTCAATTACTGCGATCTGCTCTCACAGCAGCGCCTGCTCTGCCGTCCGCCCCTAGTCCGGCTCGGGAAGCCCATCTCTCCCGGAGCCCCCTGCTTTGGCTGGAGACGGACCACCGAACTTCGCCATGCTGGCTTGCGCCGCGCTTCAGCGAACGGCAGTCCAGAGCTTTTGCTGCGCTGCCAGCCAGCACACGGCGCTCCGCTGATCAGTGCGGTGGCCCGCGAGGATCGTTCAAGCAGTCGACCAGTTTGTTAAACTGCGGTCAGCGCCTGCCCCTGCATACATAGCCATGACCGATCTGGGTGAAGGCATCGCTCGGAGCCGCGCCGGGGCTCACGTGACGTACCGGAGCGATTTCGCGTGGAGGATTCTACCTCCAGTATCGGGACCGAGTCCCATCAGCGCGCAGGCGTCTCCACCTCCAGCTCCACTTTACCTCGACCCTCCGGGTCGGCGCGAAAGTACGAGCGGATCCACCACCGCTCTTCCGCCCTTGGCGGGCGCGCCCGATCCTGGGTCGACTGCCCGTCGCCGAGGACGAGAATAACGTGGTGGTGATCAGCAGCGCGTTGTGGCGGTCCTGGTTCGGCAAGCGGCGATTCCTCCGTGGTGGGGAAGAGTTTCTCGATTGCCAGGTCAGAGCCGCGTGGTGATCGGGATCACGGGTCCCGATTCCGGGTTCCTAACGACGGCTTCCTGCTGTGGATCTGCGGGCGAGATTCTGCCCACCGAGGCGAGAGGTCGGGGAGTTCGACACCCCATTGGTCGAGGCGGTGGCCCTGGGGCGACGATCGAGACCGTCGCCAATGAGCTGACGACGTTGGCGCAGCGGCTGCCCGAGCGGTTCGGCGGGGCCTGCCAGCCACGCGCGCGACTGATCGGGCACAGCTTTCAGTCGGGTCCGCCCTGCTGCTCGACCGCATGCTCGGCATCGGCCACTCGCTCGATGCTGGTGTTGCTGGCGCGTCACCATCGTACTGGGTGATTGCCTGCGCCAACGTCGCCAGCCTCTTCATGGTGCGCGCCGAGGGCGGCACCGCGACCTGGCGGTTCGGCGGGCCATCGGGGCGACCGGAGCCAACTGGTGCCGGTTACAGATGGCGGAGGCGTTGTGGTGGCGCATTCTCGCGGGCGGGCTGCGCCGGTGCTGCTCGCTGTGCTTTACGCTGCCCCTCTTCCTCCACGGCGGCACCGCCCGACATTCCCCGGCTGGACCAGAGTCGGCATCAACCCAGCCACCGTGCTGGTCTCGCTGAGCTGCCGTGCCGCTCGCCGCGCTGGCCTGTGGTGCCATCCCGGCTCTCCGCGCCTCGGGCCGGACCTCCGCGGCGCGCTCAGGGAAGGGGGCCGCGGCGCCAACCGGCAATCGGCATTGGGGGCGCGCTCCCTGGTGGTAACGCCAGACGGCACTGGCGCTGGTGCCGCTCATCGGCTCGGGGCTTCTGGTGCGGAGCTTCCAGGCGCTGCGCATGTGGATCCCGGATACGACACCGGGACGTCTTCACCTTCCAGTTCGCCCCGAGCAGGAGCGCTGGCTGAACAGACGGCCTCGACCTGGGCGCGATTCCATGTCGATTTCATGAACCGCCTGAGGAACCTGCCGGGTGTCGCTCTGGTTGGCGTGGTCGAAAACGTCCCCCTCAACGAAGGCACCCAGACGGGACGGCTTCGTTTCGCAGGAAAATCGTGATGCAGAGGGTGGCACGCTGCTCAATTACACCCTGGACTGCGGGAGACTACTTCCAGGCCATGGGGATTCATGTGGTCCGAGGCCGGCCCTTCACTACTGACGAGACGACCAGCCTGCCGGGGAGGTGTGGTGATCAGCCAGTCGGCGGCGACCCTGCTCTGGCCGGGGCAGGACCCGATCGGTCGCCGGCTGATGCGGCAGGGGACTCGACCTGGAATACCGTGGTGGGTGTGGTGGGCGACGTGATGCAGGATGGCTTCCGGGATACTCCGCAGGCCGTGGTGTATTTCCCACTGGTGGGGCCGACACCCGACGCCTGGCGGATCGGCTCGCCCGCCTACGTCCCCAAGACGCCGCGCGCCGAGACCATCGCGCCCGAGGTCCGTGCTCTGGTGCGGGAGGTTGCAGCCCGAGGCGCCGATGTACCGGATCTTCACCATGGCTGGCCTGGCGAAGGATTCGATGGTGCAGCTCTCCTTCACCATGCTGACGCTGGGCGTGATCTCGCGCGCTGGCACTGATCCTCGGCGCGGTCGGGCTGTATGGAACGTTGTCCTACATCGTTGCCGAGCGCACCCGGAGATCGGGGTCCGCATGGCGCTCGGCGCCACCGCCCGCCAGGTGAGGCGAATGGTGGTGGTCCAGGGCGCGCGAGTGGTGGCTGCGGGAGTAGTGATCGGGATCCTGGCGGCGCTTGCGTCCACTCGCGCGTTGGGGGAGTCTGCTCTATGGGGTGACGGCCGTGGACGGATGGACCTTCCTCGCCATGTCGGCCGGGATGGTGTTGATCGGACTGTTGGCGAGCTACCTGCCGGCCCGGCGGGCGAGCAGTGTGGATCCGATTGAGTCGTTGAGGAGCGACTGAGATGGGGTGGTGGAATTGGCACTGCAATTGGCAATGGGTAATTTGTAATTGATTGCGAGCCTAAGTCAGAAGCCAATTATCAGTTCTCAATTACCAATTACCAATTGCTCGAGCCACCCATGCGCTTCCCGACTCTCCTCACCATCGCCGGCATCCTCGGCATAGTCTTCGGAATCGGCTTCCTCGTCCTCCCAGCTTTCGAGCCTCATGCCCTACGGCGTTCGCACCGATGCCTCGCGGGCTCATCATGGCCCAGTTCTTCGGCGCCGCACTGCTGCAGCTCTGCCCTGGTCTTCCTGTTCATCCGCGACATTCCGCGCGACTCACATCCCGCGACTCGCCCTGGGGCGCCTGCATCGGTGAGCCGCGGTCTCTGTAGCCGTCCGCATCCAGCTCGGCGGACACGTGAGTGCGTTCGGGTGTCAACGGTGGCGATCACGCGTGCTGGCGATTGCGTTTGGTTTGTTCGCTGCAGACAGGATGAGGAGAAGAGCCGGATGAGGCTTCCGAGGTCACGGAGAGCTCATCGTTTTCAACACGAAGACACGAAGGGCACAGAGGGCTCGTCGTGATAGCACGATCCCGATCAATGTGGCGAGATCTCGTAGCAATCTCGTCTGAATCAACAAAGACATCAGTTGATCTTAGCCCAACTGACTCGGAAGTCAGAGCGGCTACCGGAATCCTCAGCTCCTTTGTGTCTTCGTGTTTGCTTGTTGATACTACCGGTCCACCGAACGCTTAGGATGGTCTTGACGGCCGGCGCTTCCGAGTTCTCGGAGAGTGCGTCGTCTTCAACACGAAGACACGAAGGGCACAGAGGGCTCGTCGTGATAGCACGATCCCGATCAATATGGCAAGATCGCTTAGGGAGTCTTGTTTGAATTAACAAAAACCATTTTGTTGATCTTGCCCAACTGACTCGGAAGTCAGAGTGGCCAACGGAATCTCTCTGTGCCCTTTGTGTCTTCGTGTGTGCTTCTGGCTTGATGCTTAAGTACCGTCCACTGAGCGACGTAGGTACGGCTCTGCCAGTCGTTATCCTCCACGTAGACCATATGAACCTGCTTAAGGCCATAGGAAACACGTCCATCGTTCGGCTGCGGAGGGTCGTCCCGGCCGGCTGCGCCGATATCCTGGTCAAGCTCGAGTGGGAGAATCCGACGGGCAGCATGAAGGACCGGATGGCCGAGGCGGTCATCTCGCGTGCCGAGGAGGATGGAAGGCTCAAGCCGGGATACACGGTGATTGAATACACCGGCGGCAGTACCGGGGCTTCGCTGGCTCTGGTCTGCGGTGCCAAGGGTTACAAGATCCACATCGTCAGCTCCGACGCCTTCGCCCAGGAGAAAGCTGGACCAGATGCGGGCGTTGGGCGCCGAGCTGACGATGGTGCCGAGTGAGGGCGGGAAGACGACGAAGAAGCTGATTCTGGACATGATCGAGACCGCTCGACGGATGAGCCAGGAGCCCGAGACCTACTGGACCGACCAGCTCAAGAACCAGGACAGCATCGCCGGCTATTACGGATTGGGTGAGGAGATCTGGAGTCAGACCGAGGGGAAGGTGGACGCCTTCGTGCACAGCGTCGGCACCGCGGCCTCGATTCGGGGAGCCGCAACTGTGCTCAGGCGTCACAAGCCGGCCATCCGGGTCGCCGCCGTCGAGCCCGGCGGAATCCTCCGTCCTGCTGGGCGGCCAGCCCGGCCCTCACAAGATCGAAGGGATCGGGATCGGCTACACCCCTCCGCTCTGGGATCCGTCGGTCGTGGACGAGATCATCCCGATCAAGACCGAGGACGCGAAGGAGATGACGAGAAGGCTGGCACGCGAGGAGGGATTGCTCGCGGGCCCCTCATCAGGTGCCAACGTCCTCGCCGCGATTCAGGTGGCGCAGCGGCTGGGGCCGGGGAAGCAGGTGGTGACGCTGGCCGTCGATTCAGGGACTTAAGTACATGCATACCGATGTGTATCGGAGTGGCTGAGAGAGGGAGACGGGAGACGGGAGACAGGGAGACGGGAGAAGGGGCAGAAAGGGAAGAGCAGCCGAGGATGGGTTGATCGCGTGTCAGGGAAAGGGCTAGGCAATTGTCAGTCATTTCCCTATATCCGCCTTCAGTTTTCCCGCTTTTATTTCCTGACCACCTTCTGTGGCAGGATATCATGCGCGTTGTTCTCCCGTTTCGCTCTTCTCTCAGTCGGCCTGGCAGCGTGCGGTGAAACCGATGACTCTTCGCCCACCGCGCCCGATCAATCGCTGACTGCAGCTGCAAGTTATACGGTTCACGCCCTCAGCATTCCCACGAACGCCATCAACGGCGACGCTACCTCCATCAACGATGCCGGCATCGTCGCAGGATGGTATCGCACCAATGCGGGTTGGACCGCGGTTCGCTGGACCTCCCCACTCAGCGACAGAGTCTGGGCAAGCTCGCGGGCTTCAGCAACGCACTCGCCGAGAGGGATCAACCAGGCGGGCACCATCGTCGGGTTCGCATCAACGTCGGACTTCCTCAATGCTCGTGCGTTCATCTGGACTCAGGCCGGCGGCATCAAACCACTCCCCGATCTGGGAGGCGGCAGCAGTCTGGCGATGGGGATCAATACCGCGGGAGTCGCCGTCGGCATCTCGGCCGATCCCCAGCAGGTGACCCATGCCGTCAAATGGACTGCAGCAGGAACCGTGGTAGACCTCAACCCGATGGGAGCCACCAGCGAGGCGCTGGCCATCAACGATTCAGGCGACGTTGCCGGCTGGGTATTTCCCAGGAGGGCAACGCGACCCACGCCTTCTCTGGCGTCGCAACGGCACTCGTCTCGACCTCGGTACCCTCGGTGGAGCGGAGCAGCCAGGCCTTCGCGATCACCGAGGGACCGACCGTGGTCGGCGTATCCGACCGCCCCGCGCCCCAACTTCCGTCGCCTTCATCTGGACCCAGGCAACCGGCATGCGTCCCCTCGGCCTGGGTAACAATTCCGAGGCCCACGGGATCAGTCATCGGAACCGCAGCGTCGGCCTTCGGATCGCGAGCGACGTGAGGGGTCTCGCCCGCTTCCAGAACGTGACGCAGACCCTGCCCGAGCTGGCTCCGGCGAAGGGCCACTTCTCCGCCGCGAACGCGGTGAACCGCTGCGGGAGCATCGTAGGGGATAGCGGCGACCCGCGGCCTACGAATGGGAATTCGGTGCCGGTGGTTTGGGTGATTGGGGTCTGCGGACTGACTAACAGCGGAAATGGGAACGGGAACAGGAACAGGGAACGGGGAAAGCAGCGATGACAAGTCCAAATGGGTGTCATCCCGAGGCGTGAAGCGACCGAGGGATCCCACTGCCAAAGTCCTGGTAATCAATTGGCGTCGGGATTCCCTCGCTCCGCTCGGAATGACAGCGCCTAACCCGCTGTTGCTTCTCCCGCTCCCCCGTTCCCTGTTCCCGCTTTTCGCCTTCAGCCGACAGTTTCTCCTGGGCCCGCCTACACCTCTCCACCAGCTTTGGATCCCCCAGGCGAGCGGCCATCTGGGGAATTCCGGTGTGGGCCCCGCCACGCGCGAGTTCCTCGACTGATTGGAAGAGCGCCGCATCGGTGCGGAGGGTCGCGAGCTGTTTGAACAGGAGTGCCAGGGCGCGCTGGTCTCCTAAGACGGTGTCAGGGAAGTCTTCGATCTTGCCGTAACGATTCAGCAGACGGTCGGCGGTGGCGTGGCCGATGCCGGGGATGCCGGGGTAGCCGTCGGCCGAGTCGCCGATCAGGGCCAGGTAGTCGGGGATCAGGGCGGGAGGACGCCGAACTTGGTCCGCACTCCTTCCGCGTTGAAGATCTTCTTGGCCTTGCGATCCACCTGGACTACACGATCGTCCTCGACGCACTGTGCGAGGTCCTTGTCGGGGGTCCAGATGCAGACCTTCTCCACCGCCTCGTCGGCCGAGGCGAGATGGGCGGCGGAGGCGAGGGCGTCATCCGCCTCCAGCTCGACCATGGGCCAGACCGCGACTCCCATGGTGACGAGCGCCTCTTCGAGCGGATGAAACTGGGCGAGGAGGGCCGGCAGGATCCCGTCGCCGGTCTTGTAGTCCGCCCAAAGCTTGTTGCGGAATGACTCGATGACATGATCGGTCGCGACGCCGATGTAGGTGCCCTCCTTCTCGATCATCTCCAGCACACTATGCAACACGCCGGTGACCGCGCCGAACTGCCGTGCGCGACCCTGGCTGAAACGTTGCAGGCCGTAGAACTGTCGGAACAGCTCGTAGGTGCCGTCGATGAGATGGATGAGCATTGCTGGAGTATACCGAGGGGCGGCAAGGCGGTAAGGTGGATCAGGTTGGCGTCATTCCGAGCGAAGCGAGGAATCTCAATGCCTGAGTCGCGATGACAACCCGGCATCGGGATTCCTCGCTTACGCTCGGAATGACAGTCCCTACCGTTTCAGTTGCAGCCATTCACGTACCGCCTTCACGCCTACCGCCTTGTCATCCTCTGCCCGACACTCACCTCGTCCAACCTCCTTACTCCCACATTCCCTCGGCAGTGAATGTGCGACCACTCGGCGATTGCTATTCTCTCCGTATCAAAACGGAGAGATGATCATGCAAGCGAACGACGAGCACGAATGGCAATGGCACCGCTGCTCCTCCTGGGCTGCGCGGCTGGTCCGCTTCGGGTGCGACCCCATCCTCACCTCCGCGACCGCTGGTCGGTGGGGTACACCGAGGGTCCTCTCTACGTAGTCCCCGGTCCCCAACCCCTCTGTCCCCGCTGTGGGCACTGGCTGGAAGAGCTTGCGCCCACCGGCGCGACCGTGCTCGCCCGCCGGCGCTCCTCACCACGGCTTACTCATCGGCTTAGATGGTTTTGAGACATGAAGGTGTCGTGGTAGGTCGGTTGTATTTGAAACACGAAGACACGAAGGGCACAGAGGGTTCATCGTGACAGGACGATCCCGAATCAATTTGGCAAGATCACTTTATTAATCTCTAATTGATTTAACAAAGAAAACATCAATTGATCTTGCCCAATTGAGCCGGAAATCGGAGTGTCAACGGAACGCTCTGTGCCCTTCGTGTCTTCGTGTTTAAGACAATGAGCTTGAAGTGAACGTTGAGGCCAACTCTGGACACCTTCCCGCCTACAACACAAGCTCCAGATACAAAATCACGCTGTCGTAGCGAAGCCCGCCCTGCGGCGGCGATGTGGCCCGGAACCACTCCCACCTCCTTGTAGCCCAGACGCATATAGAACCGTTCGGCGCTTCCTCCGCGACGGGTGTTCAGGAGGATCAGGGAGCGTCCTCGCCTCCTGGAGGTCTCGTGGAGGGAGGTCATCAGCTGTTTCCCAACGCCTTGTCCCCGCATTGTCGCACCGACCAGGAGCTTGTGGACCTCGGCACGGTGGCGTGCGGCCGGCCAGTAGGGCAGGTACAACTGGCCGGAGCCCACGAGTTGCCCTTCCGCGTAGGCCGCGAGCAGTAGACGGGCCCCGGAATCGAGTTCCGACCTGAGCGACAGCCAGTAGTCCCTGGCCGCGTTGTGGGTCAAGGGCGCGACATAGCCAAGCGACGCCCCGCCATTCACCGTTTCCTTGAAGAGTTCAGTGAAGGATGCAACCTGTTCCTCGAGCTCCGCCGAGGAGACCGGGAGAATGTTGATGGCCATCTTCTTGGCTGCGCCGATTGGATTCATGATGGGCTCAGAACAGGTTGCTGGATGGAGTGACGGTGGATACGGCGAATACCGGTTCGTGAAGCGGCTCTGCTGCCGTCTTGTCTGGCGATGGCTCGAAGGATCCGTCAATTCGGGCCATCACCACGGTCGCAAGGCAGTTGCCCGTCAGGTTAAGGGAGGTCCGGGCCATATCCATCAGCTCGTCCACGCCGAGGATGACGGCGACCCCTGAAGCGGAAGGCCGAACTGCACGAGGGTCGCAGAGAGGACGACCAGGGAGGTACGGGGAACCGCGGCGAGTCCCTTACTGGTGAGCATCAGGGTCAGCATCATCAGGATCTGCTGCTCAATCGGCATATGAATCCCGGCGGCCTGTGCCACGAAGATCGATGCCATCGCCAGGTAGAGCGTGGTGCCGTCCATGCTGAAGGCGTAGCCGGTGGGCAGCACGAAGGCGACGATGCGCTTCGGCACGCCGAGCTTCTCCAGGTTCTGGAGCGCGCGGGGAGCGCCGCTTCGGATGATGCGGTAGTGAAGGCAACAAGAAAGGGTTCCTTGATCGTTTGCCAGAAGCGCCGCAAGGGGACCTTGAAGAGGATCGCGATCGGCAGCAGCACGACCAGAGCGAAGACCACGAGGGCGCCGTAGAGTGTGAACACGAGTGCCCCCAGGTTCTTGAGCACGCCGAGCCCGTTTCGTCCCACTGTTACCGCCATGGCGGCGCCGATCCCGACCGGGGCGAACTTCATCACATACCCGACGAACTTGAGCATCACCTCGCTCAGGCTCTCGCAGAAACCCAGCATGAGCTTCTTGTGATGAGGCGGCACCTGGGACAGCGCCACCGCGAACATGATGGCGAAGAAGACGATTTGCAGCGCCTCGTTCCTCGCCGCGGCGTCGAAGAAGCTGACCGGCACGATGTGCTCCAGCGTGCCCGCGAGAGTTGGCTTCGCCGCCACGTCTATGCCGGTCTCGGTGGTTGCAACCGCGAGATTCACCCCCAGGCCCGGCTTTACCAGGTTGACTGCGACCAGGCCCACGATCAATGCCAGGGTCGTCACGATTTCGAAGTACACGAGGAGCGGAAGGCGAGCTTCCCGACCCGTCTCAGGTCATCGCCGTGGCCGGCGATCCCTACTACCAGTGTTGCGAAAAGAAGGGGCGCAATCAGACACTTGATGAGGCGCAGGAAGACGGCGGAGAAGACCTGGAGCGAGCTGGCGTGGAAACCGCTCGAGCTGTCGGGGAAGAGGTATCCGACTGCAACACCGACCACCATCGCGAGGAGGACCGACTGGGTCGGGGAGAGCCGCCATCGGGCCCGGGGCTCAGAAGAAGAGGGAAGCGTCGCTGACATCGTTCGACCGGTCGAAGGTGAGCCACCTGATCCCTGGCGTAATGAAGGGCGGGCGCCGTTTTCGACGCCCACCCTTTGCTACGAACCTACCTGACTGGATCGGATGGGGTTCACCCGCGATGAAATCGTCCGGTGGCGACCAGGTCCGCGTCTCCACCCGCGCTGATGTCCTGGTTGCTTCCGGTAATGCCCGCCGCTCCCGCGATGATGCGTACCCGGGCCACCACCGGCTTGCTGAAGGTCACACCCACGAACGAGTGGCCATTGGCATCGGAACGCACCGGCGCATTCACCTTCTTGAGCAAACGGCCCTGGGCATCGAAGAACGCCAGCGAGGTCGAGCCCTCGACGTCCACATCGGAGAAGACGACGCCGAAGCCGTTGGTCAGCGCCGGAGTGGTGCTGCCGGCGACCTGGAAATTCACCCGGATGAGTCCGGCTGCCGACGGCGATGAAGATGTTGTTCGGGCTGAAGGCCTTGAACTCGTTCGCGTAGGCCGGATTCAGGTCGAACAGGTTGTTGCTGCTGACCCGGAAGCCGACGCCTTCAGTCGTGAACACCTGACCACGAGGCACCACGCGATTGAACTGGTCCCCGGGGAAGTTGCTCAGGTTGGAAAGCGTGGCCGGAACCGCGTCCCAGTTGATCTCCCGACGACCGCCAGCCTGATTCTCACCCACGGCGGTATTGGCAGGGTCGCCCAGCTGGGCACGGAAAGTCGTCAATGCCTGAGTCAAATCACCGCTCGCCGTGGTCACGCGCGCTTCCACATTCGCGGCGGCGATATAACCGGAGCCGTTGCCGCTGTTGGCGTCGTTCGCGCTGTTCGGCTTGTCGTATCCGCATCCCGCCATCACCAGGGTCAACCCGATGAACCCGGCTGTCAGCTCACTACCAAATCGTCCAGCCATGCTACCCTCTCCTGTCGTTGAGCCGCGGGCTTCGGCGCGCTTCGCCAGCCAGCCACGTGCGACTCGGTGTGTGAATCGGAGGTGAAGCTAGGACAGGCGACCAGGCTGGGGGATCGGGAGGCGACGGCGTTGCAGGTAAGGGCTTGGAGTACTGGTGATAGGACAGGGGACTACAGAGCGTGGGCGGGAGCGTGCTCCTTCCCCTAAAATCCACCAACGCTAGCTTCAACCTGTGATTCCGATCACCGGACCTCGATCCCTGCTGCTGCTCGCGCTCTCGGCCGTCTTATGGTCGGTGGGGTGCGGGCACGATGGACGTGCCGCGGCGAAGGTGCCGCGCGGTGCGCGGAAGGCGCCGGTTGAGTCAGTGGCCGAGCGGCTGAAAGAGATCGATCACATTGGGCCGACGGCGGCCAAGGATCGCGCCGCGCTCGCCAACCTGGGACGAGGTTTGCACGATCCCCGGAAACCGGTTCGGGATCAGGCGGGATACTGGCTGAGCAAGGCGGGCGCCGAGGCGGTTCCTATTCTCGTCACAGCGCTGGAGGACACGAGCACAGCAGATCAGCGCCGCGGCGGCGTATGCGCTCGGCCTCATGGGCGTACCGGCGGCACCGGCAGTGCCCGCTCTCACCCGCCGGCTCGGTGGAAACATCGATACGCTGGCGAACATGTCGGACTGGGCGCTCAACCAGGTCGGGCCCCGCGGCAAGGGCGGGTTCATCCCGTTGCTGCGGGACCTGCGTTACGGCAACGCCTTCGATCGAGCCGGCGCCGCACGACAGTTCTCCCTCTACGGCGACGCCTCGGCCGTCGCGATTCCGCTCCTGGCGCGCATGCTCGAGGATCCCGACCCGATTGCAGCGCAGGCGGCGGCGGACGCGCTGGTGCGCATTGGCCCCCGGGCTTCTCTCGCAGTACAAGCGATGCTGAACAGTCCTAAGCCGACGGCACGTCTTCGCGCGCTGCTGGTCCTCAGCCAGATGCGGACGTCCTATTTCTGATTCGCCTCGAGGCAACGAACGCGATCGCCGCAGGCCTGCTTGCCCCGCATGGGCCGCTGGCCTGGAGCGTTCGGGTCCCCGCGATCACGGCGGGCAACGATGACGCGGTTTATCTCGCTGTTGGCTCGCTCGCTCCGGAGCGGGCAACTATGTAGATCTGTTCTACGTCGGCCTCCCCACCCATTCGCAGTACCCGCCGATCTATCCCGGATTCCTGGCACTACTGGGGAGCATCTTCGGCGAGCAGCTGAGCATCTTTCTGGTCGCGAACATTCTGCTCTCCATAGTTGCGCTGGCCTCTTCTTCTCGGTTGCCCGGCGGCGTGACCCGAAGATTGCACTCTTCGCACTCGGAGTTTGCGCGGTAAACCCGATGCTCTTGGCGATGGCGGGCGCTCTCCGGAGCGAGCCTCTGTGCATGGCGCTACCGCGCTGGCCTCTGGCTGGCGGATCGCCCGGTGGTCAGCACGCGCTTCGTTTGGGATCTGCCGCTTCCGCGATCGGGGCCGCCCTGACCCGTTCCGCCTCGGTCACCCTGGTAGCTGCGTTGGCTCTGCTGTGGGTACTCCGGAGGCAGTGGCGCGCCTTCGTGGCGCTATCGGTAGCCGCCGCATTGACGGTCGGTCCCTGGCTGGTCTGGACCGTGGTCGCCCCGCACAAGGTCGCCGGGCGTTCCTACATCGCCGGATGCGACGCTGCTGACACCCGCTCCTCAACCGCCGCGACAGCGGGGTGGTGACTCCTGACACGACTCCACCTCCGGAAGCCCAGCAGGTCACAGCCCCATCTCCTCCGGGACTGGGCTCCGCCTTGATCGGACGGGTGAAACAGAACCTGCCGGCCTATGCTGTCGTGTCACTCGGAATCCTGGCCCTTCCGAGCGTCGCCGGTACCCGGGTGGACAACGTGCTTTGGCTGATCGTGATCGTGAGTTTCGAGCGGTCGGACTCTGGGGAATGTGGCGCTGGTGGACCGGGGCGTGTCTCGCGCTACTCTGCCAGGGCGCATTGCTGGCGTTCTGGCCCTACGTCCTCGAGCGATATCTCGTGCCTGTTCTGCCCCTCGCGATTATCGCGCTGAGCTTCGGGGCCAGCAGGATAGGGACCCTGTTTCCTCGCCTGAAGGGTGGAGTGGTTCTGCCTGCGGCGCTGGCCGCGGCGAGCCTGGCGGGCGCGGCTCCTCTGGTTGGGGAATGAAGACGAGGGCCTCCGAATGCCGCTCTACTATCGCCGAGCAAAGGTCTCGCTGTGGATCGCCTGAAGAGCGGGCCTTCTTCGAGGCCGCGGCCTTCATCGCCAGCTCCACGCCGGAGACCGCCCGTTTCCTCGCCGCGAAGGAGGGCGCGTTCTATTACTACGCCCACCGCCAGGTAGTCCCGATCTACGCCGTCCTTGGCGGTGACGTGAAGGACATTCTCGCATACCTCGCCGAGAACGAGGCGGAGTATGTCTTCCTGAGCCATTTGAAAGTGGACGAGTGGGTGATCGTCCGGCCGCTCGAGGACATCTGTTCCGACCTCGATCTGGTTCACTCCTGGGGACCGACCACTCTGTTGCTGCGAGTAGACAAAGGGGCTGGAAGCAAGGCGGCCTGCGAGGCAATCCATGCCTACGCCCAGGCTCCGTGGGGAATCGTCTCTTCCGGGCGGTGGATCCGCGCTAGGCGCGGCGGGGGAGTTGTCTCGTCCTGTCTCTTCGGGGGCGGGGCCCAGAACATCGGACAGCTCGGCCCGTCTCCTGGATACAGCATCTCGTCCCAGCTGTGCGGGACAGGAAGCGAATTCCTGACAACGCGATCCATGCCGAGGTGAGCACTATCGCAATCCGCGCCAAGGACGATCGGAGTGGTGAGAGGCATCTTGAGCTCGACTGCCGTCGCCACCGCCAGTGCCCATGATGATCGCAACGACCCAGTGAGGCGACAGCACGAGCCACGGGTGAGCCAGCGGAGCGCAACTTGAGGGTCACGGTCATAGACTGCGGTGGTCCGGCGAACGAGCGCGCCAGGCGGCAATGCACTGATAAGGCCACTTGGCAAATTGGAGCAGGGCAGCGCGCCAGTGCATCCCGCCTTCCCGCTTGGGGTCCAGGAAGAAACGCCGGCGGAAGAGTGCCAACTGTGGCGAGAAATACCATCAAGGCGGCGAGGCAAGCCAGCGGGATCGATGCCGAGATAGGCTGGTGAGCGGCCGCTCAAGAGCAAATCGGCAAGTACGGCGTACGCAATCGGAATGGTGAAAGCCCGCAGGTAGTAGGCGCCGTGAAAGAGGCTGAGAAAGCGATCGGCCAGGGAGAGGTCTCCCATCATCCGGGGCAATACGTGGAGCTTGATGTCGATGACGCTCCGAACCCAGCGGATCTGCTGCCTGAGATATCCCTCCCAATCAACCGGCGTCATCCCCAGCGCCAGGATTTCCGGCAGATAGACACCCCTGCCAGCGGCTGGCTCGATAGCGGAGTGTGATCAGCAGATCGTCGGCATCATGCGCCGCAAAGCCGCCCACCTCCATGAGCGCCGAGATCCGCTGGGTGGTGTGGCTTCCGACCAGGATGGTCTGTCCCAACCCGTAGCTCGCCATCAAGTGGGTCGAATAGTAGGCGTAGCTCTCCTCCGCGGCCCCCGGGCGATGAAGCTTGCGTCCTGGTTGTAGTAGACCTGCGGGGCCTGGACGTAGGCGACGAGGGGATCGCGGAAATAGCCCAGCACCCGGGTCAGGTAGCTCTTCTCGGGAATGTGGTCCGGGTCGAATGCCGCGAGGATCTGGTATTGCGTGGCACCGATCTCACTGAGCCACGCGTTGTAGTTGCCGTACTTGGTGCCCGTGGCGAATCGTCCCTCGGTCGCCTGGAAATGGTCCCGTTGTTTTCGGGAATAGTGGCGGACGCCGAGTCGCTGGCAGAGCGCGGCCACATCGGGACTGTCGCCTTCATCCAGGACCCAGGTGTCGTGGGGATAGTCCATCGCCCGCATCGCCCGGAGCGATTGGGCGAGCATGTCGATGGACTCGGCGTCGGGGACGAAGGTCGTCACCACGGCGACCTTCAACCCCGGTACCGGAGGCACCGGCGTCGGGCGGCGCATGCTCCAGAGAAAGAGCCAGCGGCCGAACCAGGAACCGAGATGGAAGACGAGGAGGGCGGTTGCGACGAGGAAGGCGGCTTCGAGAGCGCCTTGGCGGAACCAGAACCAGGCGAAGGCGGCGGTCGCGGCGACGAGCAAGGATCGTCAAGCCGATATACAGCTTTTGCTCTCCGGGACTCATGACCGGAGAACTCTCGACTCGAAGCGGTTCGGTCGCGGCCATCCTAGCCGACTGCATCGCCCATCACCCTCTTTCGTCCGTGTGGCAGTCGAGATTGTGGCAACAGTGCAACCTTCTTGTTGCAGCGCTAGACCGGGGACGACCAACCCTGAAGTTGCGAGCAAGGGCCGGGCGTGAACCAGGTTGTCTCTCGCGGCAATTCCCGCACCAGCAGCTCGCACTCTGTCGCCTCGCTTGGCTAGCCTCTATGTTCCGCCTAAAGACGCTTACTGGCTTCGATTCTATCCCGGCAGACGCCATCAACCAACACGCACCGGTCCCGCAGTGCACAAGCTGGCAGGGGCGTGTGACAGCGGCCAGTCGGTCTTGTGCCATTTGACCGGAGACACAGCTCCGAATGATTGAGCCGACCGAAAAGCCCTGGCCCAAGGTCCTGGACTCTCTCGGTGCCGGAGGGCGGAGAGCGCACCTCGATCGTAGCCGACCTCCGCGCCATCGCCTCCGACCTGGTCGAGTTCCGGGAGCTCCTGGTCGAGCTCACGATCCGCGACATCCGGATCCGCTACAAACAGGCGGTGATGGGAGTCTTCTGGGCGATCCTGACGCCTCTGGTATTGCTGCTATCAGGGTGGATTCTCCGCCTGGCTTTCGGTCGCCTGAGCGGAGAGGCTCCCAACGACCTGGCGATGGCGGGGCTGGCCGTCAAGTCGCTCGGCTGGGCCTTCTTCGTGGGCGCCCTCGCCTTCGGGACGGCGAGCATCACCGCGAACCTGGCGCTGGTGACCAAGACCTACTTCCCCGCGAGATTCTACCTCTCGCATCGGTGCTGACCCAGCTCGTGGATGCCGGCATCGGCACGTTGGCGCTGGTGCTGGCGCTGCCATTCTTCAGTGTTCACCTGTCCACCGCGTTCGTGTGGGTGATTCCGCTGGTCTGCATGCTGATCATGATCACGACCGGGGCCGTGCTGCTCGGAAGCTGTGCCAATGTATTCTTTCGCGACGCGAAGCATCTGGTACAGCTGATGCTGTCCTTCGGGATTTTCTTTACGCCGGTGTTCTTCGATCTCGACGCCTTCGGGCCGGTGGGGGCCCGGATTGCCATGCTCAACCCGCTCGGCGCCGGTCCTCGAGGGCTTGCGGCTCTCAGTGGTGCACGGTCATGACCTGCTCCAACCGCTCACCTCGGCCCACGGCGATTATCTGGTCTGGGCTCCCTGGTACCTCGGGTACGCCGCCATCTGGGCCGTCGTTCTGCTGGGAGCGAGTGCCGTGATCTTTCACCGCTCCGAGTTCGTCTTCGCCGAGTACGTGTGAGGCCGCGATCGGTCGGGCGGGTCGAGTTTGAAGCGGTCTGGAAGAAGTTTCGCACCGGCGAGCTGCACAACCGCTTGCGCGACTTTATTCCAGCAATGGTCTCCCCGTGCCTTCCGCAGCCGCCCCGCGGACGGTACGCTCGGGGGCGGGGAGTTCTGGGCGGTTCGTGACGTCAACTTCACGCTGGGACCGGGTGACGCGCTGGGAATCATCGGGCCCAACGGCGCGGGAAAATCCACCGTTCTCAAGCTGCTCACCCGGATACTACGCCCGACCCATGGCCGGTGTCACACCAGGGACGAGTCGGAGTCCTGATCGAAGTGGCCGCAGGGTTCCATCCCGATCTGACCGGCCGGGAAAACATCTTCCTTCAGGGCGCCATCATGGGGATGCCACGGAAGGAAATTCTCCGGAAGTTCGACGAAATCGTCGCCTTCTCCGGGGTCGAGTGGTTTCTCGATACGCCGGTCAAACGCTACTCCAGCGGCATGCACACCCGGCTCGGCTTCGCGATCGCGGCTCACCTCGATCCCGATGTGCTGATCATTGACGAGGCACTCGCCGTGGGCGACGCGGCATTTCAGCGGAAGGCGTTCGATCGGATCTCCGAGCTGGCGCGAAAGCAACATCCCGGTCGTCGTGGTCTCCCATCAGCTGGAGACCATCGCCCGCCTCTGTACCGAGGCAATCCTCATGACCGAGGGTGCGGTAGTCAAACGGGGCACCCCTCAGGAGTGTATCGCTGCGTACCTGGCCGCCGACCAGAACGCCTCCCGCCGCCCGACCCCCACCGCGGTGGTCATCGAAGAAATTCGAGTCGAGCCGGCAGCGGTGCGGTCGGGAGAATGGGCTACCCTCACACTGCATTGCGCGGTTTCGGGCCCCGGCCCGTCAGCATCCGAAAGTGTCGGGGTCCGGATCCGATCGCCCGACAGCGGGGAGCCGGTGTTTGAAACCACGGTGCTGTCGCTGGGGCACGATCTGCCTCAAACGGGCCGTTTCGCCCTGACCATGGAGCTCCAGCTCAATCTCCCTCCCGGGATCTACCCACTCGAGAGCTTCGTGTGGAACCGGATGGCTGGCCGCGAGCTGGGTGGCGGCCCCGGCGGTTCGGTGCGGGTAGAAGGGGGCCAGGAATTTCAGGGTCTGGTGCAGATGAATGCCAGAGCTCAGGTCCCTTACCTACGGGTCTGACTGATGGCTGGCCGTGAGGGTGCTCACCCGGATTGGGTCGCCTATGAACCGGCCCTGTTGCCCTCCCTCGCCCGCATGGCTTCCGAGGGCATCGCGGTGCTGGAAGAGTGGTTTCGCTGGGGAGAGGAATGGAGCATGCTGCTCCGGGTGTACGGCAACCTGGGATTCAGCAGCCGGGTTCTGGAGATAGGCTGTGGGCAGGGCCGGGTGGCGTTTGCGCTGCGCTACATCATCGGTGGGGGACCTATATCGGGTTCGACATCGATCGGGACAAGATCGAATTCCTCCAGCGCGCCTTTCACTCCGCACATGCCAACTTTGAGTTCTCCTGGGCCGATGTGCGGAACAGCTTCTACAATCCGTCGGGCCGGCTGGCGGCCTCCGGTTACCGCTTCCCGGCGCCGGACCAGTCGCAGGACCTGGTCTTCGCAGCTTCGGTCTTCACCCACATGGTTCCCGAGAACACCGCCCATTATTTCGAGGAATCGGCCCGGGTGCTGGGTCCTGGCGGGCGTTGTGTGTTCAGCTTCTTCCTGCTGGACAATTACGTCCCCTCCCGGCCGCGCCGTCAGGGCTTCAACAACCCGCGCTTCGAGTTCAACCATGAGTACGGCGGGCATCGCCAGGACTTCGCGACCGTCGAGCCGTCCGATCCCGAACGGATGACCGCGTACCGCCGATCGCTGATTGAGCGTCTCGCCCGGGAGGCCGGTCTTCGCCTGGTTCAGGAGCCCTTGCCCGGCTACTGGTCGGGGGCATTCGATACCTGGATCGGCGCGCAGGACGTCGTAGTGCTCGAACGCCAATAGGGTCTCACCCGATGCCCACCGCCGTCCTCGATGTCGACGCCGAGCGGCTCCCCGACGAGATAGCCCTGCCCGCAAGGTATGGCCATGCGCTGGTGCTCTTTCGCTGGAAGCGCAAAGCCGGTCGGCCAGGTCACTCTTTCTGACGCGAGACGGCAGGATCTCGGAGACAGGATTCGGGATGCGCTGGCGGAGCGGTCGGCACCCATCCTCCAGCAATGGTTACACGACTACCTCGAAAGCGATGTGCGTCCTGCCGTTCGCTCTCCCCGCCACCGTTGCGGTTTGTACTCGTGATCGGCCTGACGATCTGAGCAACTGTCTCGTCGCGCTTTCCAGGTTGAGGGATCAGGGTCAGGAGATCCTCGTGGTGGATAGCGCGTCGCGGAGCGATCAGACCCAGCAGGTCGCGGCGCAATTCCCCAGGCGCGCTATGTGAGGGAAGAACGGCCGGGGCTCGATATCGCCCGCAACCGAGCCATGCGCGAGGCGCGGCATCCGATCGTCGCGTTCACCGATGACGATGCGGAGCCGGATCCCGACTGGCTGTACCACCTCACGCAAGGGTTCGGCGACCGCCGGATCCTCGCGGTGACCGGTCTGACGATGCCGCTCGAGCTGGAGACACCGGCGCAGGAATGGTTCGAGCGGACCAATGGGTTTGGCCGCGGGTTCACCCGGACCGTGTATCACGGAACCAGTCACAATCCGTTCCTGGTTGCCCGGATCGGCGCCGGGGTGAACATGGCGCTCCGGCGCGAGACCATGGATGTGGTTGGACTCTTCGATGAAGCGCTCGACGCCGGTACTCCGACCCGCTCCGGCGGCGATCACGACATGTTCACCCGCATCCTGATGGCCGGGTATTCGATCGTGTACGAGCCGGCGGCGCTGAACCGGCACCGGCACCGTCGGGAATGGGAAGGACTGCGCGACACGATCTACGGCTACGGGGTCGGGGTCTACTCGCACCTGACGGGGCATCTGCTTCGCAATCGCGAGCCGAGGGCGGTGTTGCTCGCGTTGGGGTGGTTGCGGGAGCAGATCCCGACGCTGTTCCGCGCCCTCCTGCGGCGACCGGGTCATGTACCGCTCGATCTGGTGCTCGCCGAGCTTCGGGGCTGCGCCGCGGGTCCACGGGCCTATCTGGCCTCGCGGCGTGCGCTTGCCCGGCGGGGCAGGAGGTGGGATGACTCCACACGGCTCTCGCCCGGACATCAGCGTCATCATCCCCACCCACAACCGCCCCGCATCCCTGCTTCGTCTGCTTCACGCGTTGCAGGGCGGCTCCTTTCCGGCCAGGCGCTTCGAAGTGGTGGTGATAGCGGATGGCTGCACCGATGATACGGCGGCCGTGGTGCGTACCGTCCCGTGGTCGTTCGCCTTGCAGGTCCTGGAGCAAGATCCCGGGCGAGGAGCCGGTCCCGCTCGCAACCTCGGTGCGAGCCACGCGAACGGCGATCTGCTGGTATTCCTGGACGACGATATCGAGCCGCTACCGGCCCTCCTCGCCGAACATCATCGGGCCCACGCTGAGGCGGGTGTCCCGGCCGTGGTGATCGGCCCGCCGCTCCCGGTCCGGACTCCGGATTCGAATTTCGACACGATCGGGGCGTGGGCCTGGTGGGAAGGTCAGCTGGCCAGCATGGGAAGGCCGGGACACCGCTTCAGTTTCACGGAAGTTTTCAGCGGCGACCTCTCGATCCCGGCGGACTTGTTTCGTTCCGTAGGCGGATTCGACGTCAGTTTCCCATGCCGGGAAGATTCCGAGCTGGGCATTCGGTTGATCAGGGCCGGGGCCCGGGTGCTGTTCGCGCAGGGTGCCGGAGGAATGCATCACGAGCTGCGCGACTACCGTCGGCTCATTCACCGCAAGCGCGCCGAGGGAGAGGCGGATGTGCGGCTGGCGCGGCTGCATCCCGAAGTGTGGCCGGAGCTGCGCATTTCGTGGCCCGAAGCGCCGATCTGGAATCCCCTGGGGATTCTCCGTCGGGCGGCGCTGATGACTCCGTGGCTCGCGCACCTGATGGTCCGCGGGCTGGCCAGTACTCTTCCGCTGCTGGAAGGGCTGCATCTCCGGGGCACCTGGCGGAAGGCGCAAGCCGGCGTGATGTACGGCTGGTACTGGCTCGGCGTCCACGACGGGGTGCGCAGCCGGCGCGGACTCCGGGCGCTCGAGAGGAAGTGCGAGTCGCCTATTCTGCCATCCGCCGATCTCTTCGAAATCGATCTGGCTCAGGGCCTGGACGAGGCGGAGCAACTTGTCGAGCGGACCAGGCCTACTGCTATCCGCGTCCGATTTGGGCCGCTCGAGGTCGGGATTCTGGGAGCCAAACCTGGCGCCGAGCCCTTCCGAGGTAAGCATCTGCGTCCGGCGCTCGCCGAGGAGCGACCCCAGGCGCTCCTCGCGGTCATGACGACGAGTGCCGCGGCAGGAAACCCCGGCGCCCCAAGGCTGGTGAAGCCGCTCCTGCGGCCTTTGCGGCCAGCGGTGTCCGTGATCATCGCGGCCCATAATGCCGCGGGGACGATTCGGGAAACTCTCGAATCCCTGTCGGCGCAAACTCACCGCGAATGGGAAGCGATTGTGGTGGATGACGGCTCTGACGATGCCACCGCCCACCATCGTTCAGGAGTATGCCGCGCACGACTCGCGAGTCCGCCTCCTGCGCCAGCAGCAGTACGGGCCGGGACCCGCGCGGAACAGGGGCATGGCCGCGGCTCGCCATCATTGGCTTCTGTTTCTCGATGCCGATGACTGGCTACTCCCGAAGGCTCTGCAACAACTCGGCGACGCGACGTTGTCCGGCACGGTTGACGCAGTGCATGGAGGATGGGCCCGGGTGGCGCGTGACGGCCGCGTGATGGAAACCGAATTCGCCCCTGCCACGACCGATCTCTTTCTTCGGTTCGCCGAGATTTGCGCCTTCCCCATCAATGTCTGCCTCTTCCGCCGGGAGCTGACGGCCAAGGCCGGCGGGTTCGATCCGGCACTGCGAACCTGCGAGGACTGGGACTTCTGGCAGCGCATTGCGCGAACGGGTGCACGCTTCGGGCGAGTCTCGGAAAAAGTTGCCCACTATCGCATCCAGCTACGATCGGGGGCAACCTCGACCGCCCGCCTGCTGCCCAATGGGCTCACAGTCATCACTCGGGGCCACGGCAGCGATCCGAGAGAACCGGGCACGGCGCACTCGAAGGGAGCACCAATGAGAGGAGCTGCCGGCGCCAGGCTCCGCTTCGCCGCCTGGGTCGCGGGAATGCTGATTGGCCGGGGAGAACCATTGGAGCCGGTGTTGCAGGCATTGAAGAGTGACTCTGATCCCGGCCTTAACCCTGCCGATATCGCCGGCAATCTCTTCACCACCGTCCCGCTTGGCGTCGGTAAAGTTGCCGACGCCTGGGACGACTTGTGGCCCGAGGTTGCTGCTGATCTCTACGCATTCCTTACCACACTGGAGCAACAATCGGGTTCCTGGCAGCTTGCGCGCCGGAGTCTTCTCGCGCTCGAGCGGCTCACACTGGACGTCTCTCGCGCACCCCGTCCTTTCACCCGAGGCAGAACCCGCGCCGTTGCCGTGGAGATCACCCAGCCGATCGATGGCATCCAGGTATCTGATCAGGTTGAGAGGGTCCATTGTGCGGTGATGGCGGACGGGGAAAGGATCGGGGCAGTCCTGCTTCCAGTCTGCGACGGTGTTGTATCGGCTCGAGTGCTCACGGACGCGATAGCGGCCCGGTTCGCCTGGCCCCTCCTTGGCCGGTTCTTTGGCGCGACGCTCTATCGCGAGCTCGAGTTCCGCCGCACCCCGGGTGGGATTCTGATTTGCCGAGGCGGGGCGCCACTCGCCGCTTCGATTGGGGACGAGGCGGCGGTCGTGCCGGAGCGACTGCATGACCACGTCGGCTGGACCCTGTTTCTTCAGGAGCTATGGGGTCTGTCCCCGCAGGCGGCGGCGGAGATCTACCAGGAAGGAGGCAGTGGGCAACAGTCGCCGCCGGACCAAGCGGGCTGGAAGGTCGTTGAAGTGAGCGACGAGCTCGCCCACGTTCCAGGCGCCAGACTCGGCAGTCACCATCGAACCCCGCGTCGGCGGAGTGGCGATGGGACTCATCTCCGTGCCCAGCGAGGCCGGTCGAGTCACGGCCAGCCGTCTGAGATCGGTGATCACGACCGAGACCGGACCTCGAGTTGTGTCGGGTCGCGGTGCGCGAGGGATCCTGGGTCGGCCCTTCGAAGGCGGAAGGCTTCGTGAGCGACTGGCAGAAGCAGCGAAGGTCCGCGGGCTGGCTGCGCCATTGTATGCGGAAGTCATCCCGCCCGAAGCGGCTGACCTTTTGACTCTCGATTGGACCAGCGTGATAGGCAGTGCTGTCGGTTCCGATGACACGCTATGCATCTCGCGGTACCGGACCTCGCACCTCGATGTGCCGGCCGATCGGCGTGCCGACCTTCCGCGGGCCGTGATTCCCGAGCTGCTCGCGGCGGCAGCGATGAGTTCTCCACCGGCGGTTCGCTCCTCGAGTGAAGGATCGCCGCAGAAAGTCGCCTACCTTCCCGAACTGGTGTCACGCTCGGTGCCGGAGGGCGATCAGCACGTTGGAGCAGGCGCTGGGTCCGCGGAGGGCAATCAGTCACGCTCCCACGATCGCCATCATTTCGAGTCGCTCTTTGCTCAGCAGCGAGGATCCCTGGGCCTACGAAACCCCGTACGAACGGACGAAGTACCAACAGACGTTGGAGCTCATTCCCAATGGCAAGATCGGGCGTGCCCTCGAGCTCGCCTGCGCCGAAGGACGGTTTACCCGCCTGCTGGCGCCGAGGTGGGAGCGGCTGATTGCCGCGGATTTCTCCCAGGTGGCGTTGCAGCGCGCCGAAGCCGCAGCCAGCGCCGCGAACGTGCAGTTCCAGCTCTCGATCTCGCTCACGACGACCTCCCGGGCCAGCTCGACCTCATCGTCTGCAGTGAGGTCCTATACTACCTCGGCAGTCTGGAGGCGCTCACCGCCGTAGGAGAAAAGCTCGCGGGTGCCCTCAAGCCCGGAGGCCATCTCGTTCTCGCTCATGCCAATGTTTTGGCCGATGATCCCGGACCAGCCGGGCTTCGATTGGGCGGTGCCATACGGCGCGCGCCGGATCGGCGAGACGCTGGCGGCGATTCCTCGGCTCCACTTCAAGCGGGAGATCAGGACCGAGGCCTACCGAATTCAACTATTTCGAGCGGCGCCACTCGCCAAACCCATCCGCCTCTCTCACTCGTGGCCGAGGTAGTGGAACCCGCGACGCACCAGGAACCGGCGCCGCATGTGGCGGTGCACTTTCGCCGGTCGGGTGGCCGTCCGGCAGCGAGCTACACCGCGGCTCCAGGTCCGCTCATCGCTCCCGATTCTCATGTATCACAGCATCTCGGACGAGGGGCCGGTCGCGACTGCGCGCTATCGGGTGAGGCCTGACGCGTTCGAGGCCCAGCTTCGCTACTCTTCGCGATGCCGGTTTCACCACAGTCACCCTCAGTCAATGGCTCACCGCCGTCCAGCGCCGGCGGCCTCTGCCGGCGAGGCCTGTCGTAGCTCACCTTCGACGATGGATATCGGGACTTCCGAAGCGAACGCCTGGCCGCTGCTGCAGCGCTACGGGTTCGGGGCGCTGGTCTTCCTCGTGACCGATCTGATCGGTGAAGCGGCTCGCTGGGATGCCGATCTCGGTGAGCCACTTCCGCTTATGGGCTGGGATGAGATTCGGCGCCTGGCCTCACAGGGAGTCGAGTTCGGCGCCCATTCCGCCAGTCTATCGTCCAATGACGGGTCTCACTCCTGCCGAGATCGCCCGGGAGGCGATTCGGTCTCGCGTGGTCATCGAACGGAACCTGGGCCGCGGCGTCGATGCCTTCGCCTATCCTCACGGCGACACGGATCCCGTTGTAGAGCACCTGGTGGGCGCATCCGGGTTTCAGGTCGGTCTGACCTGCCGGCCCGGGCCGGCCGGCCTGCGGATTCGGCGCTCGCGCTCCCCGCATCGAGGTGAGCGGGGATGACGATCTGGCTTCCTTCATCAGCAAACTGGGCTGAGCCATCTGATGCCGTCGCCCTTTCCCGAGCTGCCCCTGCCGATTCGAGTCGCCGATCTGGAGATCGCCGGCGGCGTTCCCGACCTCCACCGGTGCCACGGATACGGCGGCGTCTACCTCCTGCTGCGGCGGCACGGTTTTCCCCTGGGATCGGTTACGCTCGCGGTCTCGGACGACAGGGTACACGCGGGGAGCAATCGCAGCGGCGATGCATCGCAGGTTGTCCCGCCAGAACAAACGTGCGCTGCTGCTCGATAACCATGCCGTGGTATCCCGCCACACGCCGTCGATCAGTGTGGTGGTCTGCACCCGGACCGGCCCCGATCGCTGGAGCGCTGTCTCAAATCGCTCGCCCGCCTCGAGTACCCGACGTACGAGGTCATCGTGGTGGACAACGCCTCAATCTCTGAAGCGACCCGGCAGCTCGCCCACACCGCCGGCGTTCGGTACGTGCGAGAAGAGCGCCCCGGACTCGACTGGGCCCGAAACTGCGGCTACAAAGCGGCTCGCTACGTGACATCGTCGCTTACACGGACGACGATACCGAGGTCGATCCCAAGTGGCTGGCAGGGCTCGGCGCGGCCTTCGAAGATCCCGCCGTTCGCGCGGTAAGCGGCCTCGTGCTCCCCGCTGCGATGGACACCGAGGCCGAAGTGCTGTTCGAGCTCTGCTACGGTGGCATGGGGAAGGGGACAATCTCCCGCGAATGGGACCCCGCCGTGCTGTCAGCCTCGCAACGAATCGGCGCCCACCACGTCGGCGTCGGCGCCAACATGGCCTTCCGGCGCGACCTGCTCCAGGAACTCGGAGGATTCGACACCGCCCTCGACGTCGGGACGCCCTCACACGGGGGTGGAGACCTGGACATCTTCCACCGGAGCCTGATGGCCGGCGCCGTGATCCGCTATCAGCCGGCCGCGCTCGTGCGCCATCATCATCGGCGGATTTGCCGGGGCTCCGTCGCCAGTTCACCGACAACGGTCGCGCCTTCGGGGTCTACCTCCTTACGATCTTCAAACGTGGCGCCATCCCACGGCACACCACGGCCTTGGTACTCGATCCGGATTTGGCTCGCCTGGCTCATCGGGCGCATCGTGAAGCGATTCGCCCGGCGGGAACTGCTCCCGCTCCTGTTGCTGCTCGCCGAGCTTTGGGGAGCAGTGCAGTCCCCTTCGCCTTCTTGGCGACCTATCGCGAGGATAGCGGGCGACGCGGTCTCTACTGACCCCGCCACGCGGGAGGACCTGACCGGCGGTCGGGGCATGTCCGGGAACGTCCCCAGGCTACGCATCACTTACGTAAGAGCCTTTGCCTGGACCCTGCTGGACCGACCTGGACCGCTCGAGGTGCTACATGGCTCGATATCGCAACGCTTTGCCCCAGCTCAAGGGCGACCTGTTCCTCACCGATGGTGGCATTGAGACCACCCCTGATTTTCCTCGAGGGCTGGATCTCCCCGATTTCGCGGCCTTCGACCTGCTCAAGCGGCCCGAGGGCGAGACGGCTCTCCGCAAGTATTTCCGCACCTATGCCGCGCTGGCGAAGAAGTTTGGTACCGGGCTGATCCTCGAAGCCGCAACCTGGCGGGCCAATCCCGACTGGGCTGCCCGGCTCGGCTACAACCGCGACGGCCTCGCCAACGCCAATCTCAAGGCGATCCGTCTACTGGAGCGGATTCGTGACGAGTTCGAGGACTCGCGCACCCAGGTTGTCATCAGCGGGTGCGTCGGTCCGCGGGGAGATGGGTACAACCCGGCCTTCCAGATGTCCGAGACCGAGGCCGAGTCATATCACGGCGAGCAGATCGGAACCTTCGCGGACAGCGCGGCCGATATGGTCACCGCCATCACGATGAACTACGTCGAGGAGGCCGTGGGTGTCGCCCGCGCGGCGAAATCCGCAGGCATGCCGGTCGTCATCTCCTTCACCGTCGAAACGGATGGGAAGCTGGTGACCGGCCAGTCGCTCAAGGACGCGATCGCCACGGTAGACGCGGCCACCTCGGCCTATCCCGCGTACTACATGATCAACTGCGCCCACCCGACCCACTTCGAGTCGGTGCTGACGGCGGGCGAGCCATGGCTGGCGCGGATTCGGGGCCTGCGGACCAACGCGTCGCACAAGAGCCACGCCGAGCTAAATGAGTCTCCCGAGCTCGATAGCGGGAATCCGGTGGAGCTTGGTGCAGGAACACGCCCGGCTGCTGGATCGGCTTCCCGGTTGAACGTCATCGGCGGTTGTTGCGGCACCGATCACCGGCATGTGGAGCAGATCGCGATGGCCTGCTCGCCCCGGTTCCCCGCGCACGGAAAATCGGCTATCTCCGCGTAGTCGGGATGACGACGTCTGTCCGCCAAACCTGCGAGATATTTGAAAGGGGGGCCCCACCCGGGTGGTCCCCTTCTCGAATTCTTGGGAGGAGCGGCTCCCCCAGGGCGTCGGAGCGCGGACGATCCAGGCGATTCCGATTGCCCTTGCGTATTTCCGATGAGATTTTGGACGAGGATCCCCTCGAAATTTGAAGGGGGCCCCCAGCCCGGGTTTGATGGCACCTGCCGTCGCGACGTCCCACGCCCGAGGCCTTTCACGTCGCCTCCCATCCTCGTCTCCCTTCTTCCCGATCCCCAGAGGGACCCACCACTCATTCTCTCGCCTCAATACCTGCCGCCCCGGTTCTCCCCGCACCAGTCGCCAACCGCCTGAAGAGGCAATACATTAGGAAGCACTGGGACACCGTGACGGCCTGGTCGAGGTCCCTGCAGCCATACAGCCGCAGGACGGTACCATGTACCAAGCGCCTGGTCGCACAATCGGCAGTCGCTTCGCCTCGTCCTATGGCTTCCCGCAAGCCTGTTCCGCGGGCGTGCCTCTTCAGCTCCACCGTCACTCGACATCTCTCGCCAGGCCGGTCGGCTTGATGCTCGCTCCCCGACCCGACCGTCTCTCGGCCGCAATCTCTCCGGAGAACCCCATCATGAAACGAACTGGTCAGAATGGCGGGCATGTGTCTGTCGCCAAGGAAGGCCCGGAGGCCGCGCTCGACCGGCGTCTGCTGTTGCTCGCCCTCCAGGGTGTGCGCAGCGGGATTTCTCGGTCCGAGTTGCCCAACGACTGGTCGGGAATCGATGGGAAGATCGCCGACACGTTCAACGAGATCGTGCAAGGCTAACCAGAAGATCGACCATGGAGCTGAAGCGGGTCGGTCAGGTGGTCGGGAAGGAGGGCCGGACCCGCGAGCGGACCCGGTTCGACTACTCCAAAGGTGCCTGGGGGAGATGGAGGCGTCGGTCAACACGCTGATCGACGACCTGCTCCGGCCCACGACCGAGGTCACCGGCGCCATCGCCGCCGTCGCCAAGGGCGACTCTGACAGACGATGCGACTCGACGTCGACGGCCGCCCGCTCGAAGGCGAGTTCCTCCGCTCGGCCACCATCGTGAACACGATGATCGAGCAGCTCGGCGTGTTCACCTCGGAGGTGACCCGCGTGGCGCGCGAGGTGGGCACCGACGGCAAGCTCGGCGGCCAGGCCCAGGTGCCGCGGCGTCGAGCGGCGTCTGGAAGGACCTGACCGAGAGCGTCAACTCGATGGCGAGCAACCTGACGGCCCAGGTCCGCAACATCTCCGAAGTCACGATCGCGGTCGCCAGCGGCGACCTCTCGCGCAAGATCACGGTCGACGTCCGCGGCGAGATCCTCCAGCTCAAGGAAGCCATCAACACGATGGTGGACCAGCTCCGCTCGTTCGCGTCCGAAGTGACGCGCGTGGCGCGCGAGGTCGGCACCGAAGGGCAAGCTCGGCGGCCAGGCGGTCGTGCCCGGCGTCGCCGGCACGTGGAAGGACCTGACCGACAGCGTGAACGCCGATGGCGGGCAACCTGACCGCCCAGGTGCGCAACATCGCCGGAGGTGACGACGGCCGTCGCGCGCGGCGACCTGTCGCGCAAGATCACGGTCGAACGTGAGCGGCGAGATCCTCGAGCTCAAGAACACCATCAACACGATGGTGGACCAGCTCAACGCGTTCGCCGGCGAGGTCACGCGCGTCGCGCGCGAGGTCGGCACCGAAGGGCAAGCTCGGCGGCCAGGCGCAGGTGCCCGGCGTCGGCGGGCACGTGGAAGGACCTGACCGACAACGTGAACTTCATGGCGAGCAACCTGACCGCGCAGGTGCGCAACATCGCCGAGGTGGCGACGGCGCATCGCCCGCGGCGACCTGTCGAAGAAGATCACGGTGAACGTGAGCGGCGAGATCCTGCAGCTCAAGGAAACGCTCAACACGATGGTGGACCAGCTGAACGCGTTCGCCTCCGAGGTGACGCGCGTGGCCCGCGAGGTGGGCACCGAAGGCCAGCTCGGCGGGCAGGCGGCAGGTGCCGGGTGTCGCAGGCACGTGGAAGGACCTCACCGACAACGTGAACCTGCTGGCCGCCAACCTGACCGACCCAGGTGCGCAACATCGCCGAGGTCACGACGGCCGTGGCGCGCGGCGACCTGTCGCGCAAGATCACGGTGGACGTGAAGGGCGAGATCCTCGAGCTCAAGAACACGATCAACACGATGGTGGACCAGCTCAACGCCTTCGCCGCCGAGGTGACGCGCGTGGCGCGCGAGGTCGGCACCGAGGGCAAGCTCGGCGGGCAGGCGCAGGTGCCGGGCGTCGCGGGCACCTGGAAGGACCTGACCGACAGCGTCAACTCGATGGCCGAGCAACCTGACCGGCGCAGGTCCGCAACATCGCCGAGGTGGCGACGGCCGTGGCGCGCGGCGACCTCTCGCGCAAGATCACGGTGGACGTGAAGGGCGAGATCCTCGAGCTCAAGGACACCCTCAACACGATGGTGGATCAGCTGAACGCGTTCGCCGCGCGAGGTGACGCGCGTCGCGCGCGAGGTCGGCACCGACGGCCGGCTCGGCGGCCAGGCGGTGGTGCCCGGCGTTGGCCGGCACGTGGAAGGACCTGACCGACAGCGTGAACTTCATGGCCGGCAACCTGACCGCGCAGGTGCGCAACATCGCCGAGGTGGCCACCGCCGATCGCCAACGGCGACCTGTCGAAGAAGATCACCGTCGACGTGAGCGGCGAGATCCTCGAGCTCAAGGACACCCTCAACACGATGGTGGTCCAGCTCAACGCCTTCGCGAGCGAGGTGACGCGCGTGGCGCGCGAGGTCGGCACCGAAGGCAAGCTGGGCGGCCAGGCGCAGGTGCCGGGCGTCGCCGGCACGTGGAAGGGCCTCACCGACAACGTCAACTTCATGGCCGAGCAACCTGACCGCGCAGGTCCGCAACATCGCCGAGGTGACGACCGCGGTCGCCCGCGGCGACCTCTCGCGCAAGATCACGGTGGACGTGAAGGGCGAGATCCTCGAGCTCAAGGACACCATCAACACGATGGTGGACCAGCTGAACGCGCTTCGCCGGCGAGGTGACGCGCGTCGCCGCGCGAGGTGGGCACCGAGGGCAAGCTCGGCGGACAGGCGCAGGTGCCCGGCGTCGCGCGGCACCTGGAAGGACCTCGACCGACAGCGTGAACTTCGATGGCCGGCAACCTCACGGCCCAGGTCCGCAACATCGCCGAGGTGGCGACCGCCATCGCCAGCGGCGACCTGTCCAAGAAGATCACCGTCGACGTGCGCGGCGAGCTGCTGAACCTGAAGGAAACGCTCAACACGATGGTCGAGCAGCTGCGCTCGTTCGCCGCCGAGGTGACGCGCGTCGCGCGCGAGGTCGGCACCGACGGCAAGCTGGGCGGCCAGGCCGAACGTCACCGGCGTCGCCGGCACCTGGAAGGACCTGACCGACAACGTGAACCTGCTCGCCGCGCAACCTGACGACCCAGGTGCGCAACATCGCCGAAGTCGACCACGGCCGTGGCCCGCGGCGACCTGTCCGCGCAAGATCACGGTGGACGTGAAGGGCGAGATCCTCGAGCTCAAGGTCACCATCAACACGATGGTGGACCAGCTCAACGCGTTCGCCGCCGAGGTCACGCGCGTCGCGCGCGAGGTCGGCACCGAAGGCAAGCTCGGCGGGCAGGCGAAGGTGCCGGGCGTGGCCGGCACCTGGAAGGACCTGACCGACAACGTCAACGTCATGGCCGCCAACCTGACCGAGCAGGTGCGCGGCATCGTGCAAGGTGGTGACCGCCGTCGCCAACGGCGACCTGAAGCCGAAGCTCGACGGTGAACGCGAAGGGCGAGGTCGCGGCACTGGCCGAGACGATCAACAACATGACCGGCACGCTCGCCACCTTCGCCGACCAGGTGACGACCGTGGCGCGCGAGGTGGGCGTGGAAGGGCGGCTGGGCGGCCAGGCCAACGTGCCGGGCGCCGCCGGCACCTGGAAGGACCTGACCGGCAACGTGAACCTGCTCGCCGCGAACCTGACCACCCAGGTGCGCGCCATCGCCGAGGTGGCGACGCGCGGTGACCCAGGGCGACCTGACCCGCTCGATTCAGGTCGAGCGCGCGCGGCGAGGTGGCGGAGCTGAAGGACAACATCAACACGATGATCAACAACCTGCGGCTCACCACGGACCGCAACAACGAGCAGGACTGGCTCAAGACCAACCTGGCCCGGTTCACCGGCATGCTGCAGGGCCAGCGCGACCTGGCCACCGTCGGACGCATGCTGCTCTCCGAGTTGACCCCTCTGGTGAACGCCCAGCAGGGCGTGATCTACCGGGTCGAAGGCGCCGACTCGCCGGAGCTGCAGGCTGGTCGCCGTCTTCGCCGATCACGCCGTCAGTACCCACCACCAGCCGCGTCCGGATGGGAGAGGGGCTGGTCGGTCAGTGCGCGGTCGACAAGCGGCGCATGGTCGTCAGCGAGCTGCCTGCGGGACGACGGTCCGATCAGGTCCGGGCTTTTCCAGGCCGTGCCCCGCAATGTCATCGTCCTGCCGGTGTTGTTCGAGGGCGAGGTGAAGGCCGTGATCGAGCTGGCCTCGCTCAGCGGATTCACCGCCTCGCACCTCGCCTTCCTGGAGCAGCTCACCGCCAGCATCGGCATCGTGCTCAACAGCATCGAGGCCACGATGCAGACCGAGGCGCTGCTCGAGCAGTCGCAGCAGCTGGCGACCGAGCTGCAGACCCAGCAGCGGGAGCTGCAGCAGACCAACGAGCAGCTGGCCCAGAAGGCACAGCAGCTGGCCGAGCAGAACGCCGGAGGTCGAGCGGAAGAACCAGGAGATCGAGCAGGCTCGCCGCGCGCTCGAGGAGAAAGGCGAGCGAGCTGGCCCTGACCTCCAAGTACAAGTCGGAGTTCCTCGCCAACATGTCGCACGAGCTCCGGACTCCGCTCAACAGCATCCTGATTCTGGGCCAGCAGCTGGGCGACAACTCCGGAAGGCAACCTCTCGGCGAAGCAGGTCGAGTTCGCCCGCACCATCCACGGCGCCGGGACCGACCTGCCTCGAATCTGATCACCGACATTCTCGACCTGTCGAAGATCGAATCGGGAACGGTCACCGTCATGGCGGAGAGCGTGGTCGTCGAGGTGCCTGGTCGAGGGTCTGGTCGCGCCCATTCCGCCACGAGGCGGAAACCCGGCACCTGTCGCTCGACATTCAGATCGACCTCGATGCTGAGCCGGACGCATGATCACCGACTCTAAGCGCCTCCAGCAGGTGCTGAAGAACCTGCTGTCCAACGCCTTCAAGTTCACCGAGCAGGGCGGAATCCGGCTCGCGGTCGCCCCCGCGGTCACCGGCTGGAGCGCCGAGCATCCGATGCTGCAGCACGCCGGGAGCGTCGTGGCCTTCGAGGTCGCGGACACCGGGATCGGAATCCCGCAGGAGAAGCAGAGGATCATCTTCGAAGCGTTCCAGCAGGCCGACGCCGGCACCAGCCGCAAGTACGGCGGCACCGGACTCGGGCTGGCCATCAGCCGCGAGCTGGCAACTCTGCTGGGCGGGGAAATCCAACTTCGCAGCGTGCCCGGCCTGGGAAGCACATTCACGCTTTATCTGCCGCAGACCTTTGTGGCACCCGCCACCCGCACGAGCAGGGAGTCACGAGACGGGGGCGGCCGTCCGGTCGCCTTCCCGGCGGTCCGGGTCTGGACCGGCCGACCGGAAACAGTGGCCGATGACCGGAACGACCTCATGCCGGGTGACGCGGTGCTGCTGATCGTGGAGGATGACCCGCACTATGCCCAGGTTCTGGTGGACCAGGCCCACGCCAGGGACTTCAAGGTTCTGGTGGCCGCTCGGGGCGTTGAAGCGCTGGCGCTCGCCCGCGAGCACCTTCCGACGGCAGTGTCACTCGACGTGTTCCTGCCCGACATGCTCGGCTGGACCGTGCTGAGTCAGCTCAAGCAGGATCCGGCATTGCGGCACATCCCGGTGCAGATCATTACCCTCGATGAAGACCGGCAGCACGGACTGACCCGGGGAGCCTTCGGTTTCCTTCCCAAGCCCACGACCGCCGAAGGTCTGGATGCAGCGCTGTCACGCATGAAGGCCTATACCACGCCGCGCCTGAGACGCCTCCTGGTCGTCGAGGACAACGAGGCCGAACAGCTGAGCATCGCCCAGTTGCTGGGCCACGACGACGTCGAGATCGAAGCGGTAGGAACCGGCGCAGGAAGCGCTCGCCGCCCTCCGCGCACAGCCCTACGATTGCGCGGTGCTCGATCTGCGGTTGCCCGACATGTCTGGGTTCGACGTCCTGGAGCACATCAAGGGAGGATTCCCGGCTCGCCGATGTCCCGGTGGTGGTTTTCACCGGCAAGGAGCTTTCTCCCGAGGAGGACACCCGGCTCCACACCCTCGCTCGCAGCGTGGTGGTCAAAGGCGTCGAGTCTCCCGAACGGCTTGCTCGACGAGACGTCGCTCTTCCTGCACCGGGTCCTCGCCGACCTTCCGCCGGACAAGCAGCAGATGCTCGACCGGCTCCACCGCTCCGACGACGACCTGGTCGGCAAGAAGGTGCTGGTGGTGGACGACGATATCCGGAACATCTTCGCGCTGAGCAGCGTGCTGGAGCGGCGAGGCATGGAGGTGCTGACCGCGGGCACCGGCGACGAGGCGATCGCCACGCTCGAGGGCACCTCTGGCGTCGCGATCGTGCTCATGGATATCATGATGCCTCAGATGGACGGGTATCAGACGATGCAGGCCATTCGCCAGATGCCCGCCCATCGTCGCCTCCCCATCATCGCGCTGACCGCCAAGGCGATGAAGGGAGACCGCGAGAAGTGCCTGGACGCGGGCGCCTCCGATTACCCGGCCAAGCCGGTAAACACTGAACAACTGTTGTCCGCGCTGCGGATGTGGCTGCACCGCTAGGAGACGAGCGTGGAAACTGCCGAGAAGGTCAACATCCTTCTGGTCGATGATCAGCCGGGCAAGCTGCTCAGCTATCAGGCCATGCTGAGCGAGCTCGGCGAGAACCTGATCACCGCAACCTCGGGACGCGAAGCCCTCGAGCTTCTCCTCAAGAACGACATCACCATCGTCCTGATGGACGTCAGCATGCCGGAGGTGGACGGCTTCGAGCTGGCGGAAATCATTCGGCAGCACCCCGGTATCAGAAGACGGCGATCATCTTCGTCTCGGCGGTTCACCTGACCGACATGGACCAGCTCAAGGGCTACGAGTCCGGGCGGTGGACTATGTCTCGGTCCCGGTGGTACCGGAACTGCTGCGCGCCAAGGTTCGGGTCTTCGCCGAGCTCTCCCGCAAGTCCCGGGAACTGGAACGACTAAACCGGGAGCTCGAGAAGAGAGTCGCGCGACGGACCGAAGAGCTGGAAGCGGCCGGTCGCGAAACAGATGGAGTTGACCCAGCATCTGCGCCAGGCCGATCGCCGCAAAGATGAGTTCCTCGCCCAGCTGGCCCACGAGCTGCGCAACCCGCTGGCCCCGATGCGGAATGCTACCAGCATCCTGAAGTACAAGGTCGCGCACGACCCCGAGCTGGTCTGGTGTCACTGACGTGATCGAACGCCAGGCCAGGCAGCTCACTCGGCTGGTGGACGACCTGCTCGATGTGTCGCGCATTACCCGTGGCAAGATCACCCTCCGGCTCGAAACGGTGGACTCTCAACACCATCGTGGCGGAGGCGGTCGAGACCAGCCAGCCGATCATCGATTCTCGCCGCCACCAGCTCAACATCAGTCTCCCCGAGTCCCCGGTCGTGGTCCACGCCGACGCGGCTCGGCTTACCCAGGTCGTCTCCAACCTCCTGAACAACGCTGCCAAGTTCCAGAAGGAAGGCGGGCGTATCGACCTCCGGGCTCGCCGCGAAGGGAACGATGCCGTCATCACGGTGAGGGATCACGGCTTCGGCATGACGGAGGAGGTGATGGCGCAGGTGTTCGAGCTCTTCTTCCAGGGCGAGCGGGAGCGCCACCACCCTCACGATGGATTGGGGATCGGCCTCTCGCTCGTGAAGCAACTGGTCGAACTCCAGGGCGGCACCGTCTCAGCCTCGAGCGCGGGAGTAGGGCAGGGCAGCGAGTTCACCGTCAGGCTGCCCTGCAATAAGGACGCAGGCGTGGCTCGCCAGGATGAGGTCCCCGGCGGCACGGCCCCGCTGGGCTACAAAGGCTGAGGTCGAAGAACACGGAAGGGCCTGTCGGTCATTGAAGATTTATGATTGAAGATTGAAGATTGGGGGTACCAACGCAGTCAATCTGCAATCTGAAATCTTCAATCTTCAATGCGTCCCTGCCCCTGGACCCCCTGGAGGACTCCATGTCATTGCCGTTCCTGATCCTGGCCGCCGCCCTTGGCGCGGTCGCCCGGCCCGTCCCCGATTCCGTCCCCGGCGACTCCGTCCCCTCTACAATGACCTCGGCAGCTATCACTTCGCGGTCACCACGAAGGTGTGCCGGCTGCCCAGTCGTACTTCGATCAGGGACTTCGACTGGTGTACGGCTTCAACCATGGTGAGGCGATTCGCGCCTTCACCGAGGCCACCCGGCTCGATCCCAACTGCGCGATGTGCTATTGGGGATCGCCTACGCGCACGGACCCCACGTCAATGCGGGAATGGATTCCGCCGGTGGAGTCGCAGCGTACGCCGCGATCAGAAGGCCAGCCAGGTCTCGTCGAAGGCCTCGGCTCGGGAAAAGGACTACATCAAGGCGCTGACCGCCCGGTATGCCGCCGTGCCGCCAGCCGATCGGGCCTCGCTCGATTCTGCCTACTCCAAGGCCATGGGCAAGCTGGTCGCCAAGTATCCGGACGACCTCGACGCGGCGACGCTATATGCCGAGTCGCTGATGGATCTTTCGCCCTGGAATTACTGGAACAAGGACCGGTCTCCCCGTCCCGACACTCCGACCATCATTGCGCAGCTGGAACGGGTAATAGCGAAGAATCCCAACCATCCCGGCGCCTGCCACTACTACATCCACGCCGTCGAAGCGCGACGGAGCCCAGCAAGGCCGTGGCTTGCGCGGAGAGATTGGCGGCCCCGATGCCCGGCGCGGGACACATGGTCCACATGCCCGGCCACATCTACATCCGGGTCGGGCGCTACAACGACGCCATCATGGCGAATGAGCATGCGGTCCACACCGACATGACGTACATGGCCGCGGAGAACCCCGGGCCCGGGGTGTATACCATCGGCTACGTCCCACACAACTACCATTTCCTGGCCTTTGCCGCGACACATGGCGGGCCGCAGCAAGGAAGCGATCGAGGCGGCGAAGAAGACTTCGGAGACGACACCCTTCGACGTGGCTCGTGCGGTGCCGCTTGCCGAGCCGTATAGTGCCGTATCAGTTCCTGGCTCTCACGACCTTCGGGCACTGGGACGAGATTTTGGCTCTGCCCGTTCCGCCTGCCGACCTCAGTTACTCCTACGGTCTCGCTCAGTATGCGCGTGGCGTGGCCTATGCGGCGACGGGGCGCGCCGCCGAGGCTCAGGCATCACTCGATTCGCTTGTGAAGACGAGGGGCGAACGTCAAAGCCGGAATACGCGACGGCCGGATGGTCCACTCCCACATCGGTGCTGGAGATCGCGGAGCACTCGCTGCGCGGGGAGATGGCGTTCCGCAGTGGCGATGCCTCCTCGGCTGTTGACCACTTCAAGGCCGCCGCAGCCATCGAGGACGGGCTGCTCTACATCGAACCGCCCGACTGGTACTATCCGGTACGCCATTCACTGGGTCTGGCACTCCTCAAGGCAAATCGTGCCGCCGAAGCCGAGAGCGGTTTATCGCGAAGACCTGCTTCGCTTCCCCAGCAACGGATGGGCACTCTTCGGCCTCGTCCAGAGTCTCAAGGCCCAGGGCAAGGGACACGACCGAAGCGTCCAAGCAGTTCCAGACGGCGTGGGGCTCCGCGGATATTCAGCTGACAGGCTCGAGGTTTTAGAACTACAGTACCGAGTACCTAGTACCGAGTACCGAGAGGCTCCCCACGTGAGGCGCAGTACTCGGTACTCGGTACTCGGTACTAGGTACTAAGTACCTACTAGCCCTCCCCGTCCGATCGCGCTAGCTTCGCCACTCTGTCTTCGGCAATTCTCCCTCTAGGCAAGGGTCCAATCATGACAGCCGAGCAGCCCGGCGGTTCCGAACTCAAGCCGATCACGCCGGCCCGAGTTGCCCAGGAGCTCACCAAGCTCAGTGGCGACAAAAGGCGGGACGCGTTCAACCCGATGCTTATGACATGCGGTTCGCCAAGATCATCCATGAGCTTCGCGAGCGCCGGATCGATGGTGGCCGTCCCGAGATCGTCGCGGCGCTGAAACCGCTTGTCGACAACGGCGACATCACCGCGCAGGAGTATGATCGGCTGCTGAAGCAGCTGGGAATGGCCTAGGTGAATTGCAGATTGAAGATTGATGATTGAAGATTGAAAAGCAGGATCAAATCTCAATTGCAAATCTGCAATCTTCAATCTGAAATCTTCAATTCCATGTCCGCCCCGCCACCTCTCTCCCGCTCGAAATGACGGTTCAGGCCGTAGATGGCCTGATCCTGAAGGGTCTGCTGGCATATCCTGAGATCGGGCCGGAAAGGGTTTTCCGCTGGCCGTCCTCGCGCATCAGTATCCCGCCACCGCGGACAGCTACGCCCCCTGGTGGAAGACCTGCTCGATCTGGGGATTGCGACGCTCGCCTTCGATCTCCGGGGTCACGGCGCTTCCATCGAGGGAACCCATGGCCGTCTGGTGATCGACACCCCGGTGGGCTTCACGATGGATGCCTTCGGATTGGCCTTCGTGGGCAGTGCAGGCAAGGTGGGGTTCAAGCACATCAATGACGACATCGTTCGGGTGGCGAGCTGGGGTGCGGTGCAGAACTTCATCGATGCCGGCCGTCTCATCCTGGTCGGCTCCAGCGTCGGTGGAACCGGTGCGGTGCTCGCTGCCCCCAAGGTGCCGGGGCTCGCGGCGCTGATAACCTTCGGCGCGGCGGGCGAGCCGGTCTGGGGTGATGACGGCCGCGCGCTCAGGCGCGAAGGCGATGGAGCAGCACAAGGCGCCGAGTCTCCTCGCGACGTCGGATAAGGATCCGTTCGATGGACCCGGCAACGTGAAGGCCTGGAGCGAAGGCCTGCGCCACGTGCGGCCGCTCCTCGTACCGGGCGCCGGCCACGGGATGGCGATCTACTATGATGTACGCGATGAGGTCCTGGAGTTTGTGAAGCAATTGAAGATTGCAGATTGAAGATTGCAGATTGAACTGCGTTGGTTCAGAGTTCGACCAGGCGTCAGCGCCTTCCAAATCTGCAATCTGAAATCTTCAATCTGACATTCCCCCATGCTCACCCGACCACTAGGCCCCAACCTGCCCGCCGTCACCATCGTCGGCTACGGTGGCATGCATCTTTCCCTCGACAGCCGCCCTCCCGACGATGTCGGCGTCAAGGTCATTCACGCCGCCCTCGATGCCGGCGAGACGCTGATCGACACCGCCGACGTTTACTGTCTCGATCAGAATGACGTTGGACACAACGAACGGCTCATCGCCCGGGCGCTGCGCGAATGGCGCGGCAACCGGGAGCACATCCTGGTCGCGACCAAAGGCGGACTGGTAAGACCGACCGGGCGCTGGGATCGAGACGCGCGTCCTGAGCAGCTGCGCCAGGCCTGCGACCGGTCGCTCAAGGCGCTCGGCGTCGAGCAGATCGCACTCTACCAGCTCCACGCGGTGGATCCCAACGTGCCGCTCGAAGAGAGCCTCGGCGCGATGGTCGATCTCCAGAAGGCAGGAAAGATCCGAGCGATCGGCCTGTCCAACGTCTCCGTCGATGAGATCAAGCGCGGTGAAAGGGTCACGACCATCGCTACGGTGCAGAACCGCCTCAACCCTTTCTTCCGGGAGGCGATTCGCGAAGGCGTCATCGATTACTGTGCGACGCGGGGGATCGGGTTCCTCGCCTACAGCCCAACCGGTGGCGCGCGACTCACCAGGAAACTGCCCAGTCACCCGGTGCTGCAGCAGATTGCCCGCCGGCTGAACAGCACTCCCCATCAGGTCACCATCGCCTGGGACATAGCCCAGGCACCCACGGTGTTTGCCATCCCGAGTTCGAGAACCGTCGAGCATGCACTGGACGGCGCCAAGGCCGGCGACCTGACGCTCTCCCGGAAGACATCAGCGCCATCGACAACGCCGACTTCGACAGGTCGTAGCGGAAGACGGAATACGGGAGACGGGAGAAGGGAACAGCGCTGAATCCCAAGGCAACCTTGACATCGGGATTCTCGCTTCGCTCGGAATGACAGCACTTCCGTCTTCCGTCTTCCGTCTTCCGTCTCCACCTCCCCGTCTCCCTTCTCCCGCCTTCCCTTTATCTTTCTCCCCCATGCCAGCGACAGCTCGACGCCAGACCATAACCACCTGGGTGGGGAAGGTGGCCGTGGGTTCCGGTCACCCGGTCGTGGTCCAGTCCATGACCAATACCGACACGGCAGACGTCGAGGGGACGATCGCGCAGGTCGCGGCTCTCGCTCAGGCGGGAAGCGAGCTGGTGCGCGTCACAGTGAACAACGACGAGGCGGCGGCCGCGGTGCCTGCGATCGTCGAAGGCCTGGATCGGATCGGCGTCTCGGTCCCTGTCATTGGGGACTTTCACTACAACGGCCACCTGCTTCTCACCAAGTACCCCGCCTGCGCCCGGGCCCTCGCGAAGTACCGCATCAATCCCGGTAACGTGGGCGGCAAGCGCGCACGACCAGAACTTCCGCGCGATCATCGAGGTTGCGCTGCAGAACGGCAAGCCGGTTCGGATCGGCGTGAACTGGGGTTCGCTCGATCAGACCCTGCTGACCGAGATGATGGATCACAACCATCGGCTCGCCGAACCTCGTGATGCGCGTGACGTCACCATGAGCGCCATGGTCGAGAGCGCGCTCCGCTCGGCGCGGCTGGCCGAGTCGTATGGCATGCCGCATGACCGAATCATCCTGAGTGCCAAGGTTTCCGGAGTACAGGATCTGGTGGACGTCTATCGCGCGCTCGCTCAGCGGCGGAGACTACCCGCTGCACCTGGGCCTGACCGAGGCGGGGATGGGGATGAAGGGCATGGTCGGGAGCGCCGCCGGTCTCGCGATCCTGCTGCAGGAAGGGATCGGCGATACCATCCGTGTCTCGCTCACGCCCAGGCCCGGCGGCGACCGCACCGAAGAAGTCGCCGGTCGCACAGCAGGTGCTCCAGTCCCTCGGATTGCGGAGCTTCACCCCGCAGGTCACTGCCTGTCCCGGCTGCGGCCGCACCACCAGCACCTTCTTCCAGCAGATGGCCGAGGATATTCAGGGCTACCTGCGGCAGCAGATGCCGGTCTGGCGAGCCCGTTATCCCGGTGTCGAAGAGCTGAGGGTCGCCGTCATGGGATGTGTCGTGAACGGTCCAGGAGAATCGAAGCACGCCAACATCGGGATTTCGCTCCCGGGGACCTTCGAAGAACCCAAGGCGCCGGTCTACGTGGACGGCCGGCTCCTCGTCACCCTCAAGGAGACGGCATTGTCTCCGAGTTCCTCGGGATCCTCAATCAATACGTCGAGAACCGATATGGGGTGGGGGATAATGGCGGATTGGCGGAATGGCGGATTGGCGGAATGGCGGCCGCTCCAACGCAGGCGGACAACTCTGCCTAGTTGCAACGAACCCCAGGTTCACCACCATTCATCATTCCTCCATTCATCACTCCGCCATTCAACCAATGCCCGTCCCCCTCGACCAGGCCCTCCGCGATCATCCGCTGCTGGCGATTCCGGCCCTCTTCGGCGCAGGCCTCATCACCAGTCTCACGCCCTGCGTCTACCCGATGATTCCGATCACCGCCGGCCTGCTTGGCGGAGCAAGTGCTGCGGAGCGGTCCCGATCTCGCACTCTTCTTTACTCTGTCCTCTACGCTCTGGGTCTCGCCCTGGTGTACGCGACCCTGGGTCTCCTCGCCGGCCTGAGCGGATCGATTTTCGGCACGGTGAGCTCCAATCCGTGGGCCTACTTCATCATGGGGAACCTGCTCCTCGTGTTCGGGCTCGCGATGCTTGACGTGTTTTCAGTCACTGCACCATCCGGGCTCCTGCAATGGGCTTCGAATCTCACTGGCCGGTCCGCCGGTGGTGCGTTTCTGATGGGTGCGACTTCCGGCCTGGTCGCTGCGCCATGCGGTGCGCCCGCCTTCGCCGCGGTTCTGACCTTCGTAGCCGCAACCCGTAGCGCGGTGTTAGGATTCGTCTACCTGTTCGTCTTTTCAGTCGGCATGACGGCGCTGCTCATCGGGATCGGGCTCTCCTCCGGCGTGCTCGCCGCGATGCCACGTAGCGGTCCGTGGATGATATGGATCAAGCGGGCCGCCGGTGTCGTGCTCCTCGGCATGGCCGAGTACTACTTCATTCAGATGGGAAAGGTCTCTTGATCGGTCGCTACCTCCTCACCGCTGTTCTCCTGACGGCCGGTCCCGCAGCGCCTCTCCTGGCGCAGGGCGAATCCGGCATCAAGCTGGGAAGCAAGGCTCCCGTCGTTTCGGTCAACGATCTCGACGGCAAGCCCGTGGATCTCGGTCAGTGGCTGGGAAGAAGCCCGTGCTGCTCGAGTTCTGGGCCACCTGGTGCGAGAACTGTGAAGCCCTGCTTCCCCGCTTTCAGGCCGCCTACAAGCAGTATGGCGCCAAGGTCGAATTCATCGGCGTGAACGTCACAGTGAACCAGACCCCGGAGCGGGTCCGCCGCTACATGTCTCAGCACAACGTGCCGCTCCGCGTCCTGTACGACGACAAGGGCGTCAGCACGCGGGCATATCAGGCCCCCGCCACCTCGTTCGTGGTCATCGTGGACAGCTCGGGGACCGTCACCTACACCGGCGTCGGCGCCGATCAGGAGTTCGAGCCAGCGCTCCGTCGTGTCTCCGGCGCCGGGAACTGAGGATGTTCATGCGGAAATTCTCACTCTTGCTGGGGTGCCTCGTCGCTCTCACCTCGGGCGCGGCCGCCCAAGGCGCAGGCGCCGGCATCGGCCTTCCTCGCTTCAGGTCCCACTCAGGGTGACCGGGCGCCGGATTTCTCGCTTCCCTGGGCTACGAAGGACGGTGTCGGGAACGAGCAGTGGTTCAGCCTCACGCGCACAGCGGGGAAGACCGTCGTTCTCGCCTTTTTCCCTGCCGCTTTCACCAAGGGCTGCACCTCCGAGATGCAGACCTTCACCGAGCGCTATGACGAGCTGTTCGGGCCTGACGTTGTCGTGGCGGCCATCAGCTACGACAGTGTGGAGACGCAAGCTCGTTTCGCCTCGAGCCTCGGCGTTCCCTTCAAGCTTCTGAGTGATCCCGACCTCGCCGTCGCCAAGAAGTACGGGAGTGCCAACTCCGATGGCAGGGCCAGGCGGACGGTGTACGTGATCGACAAGAACGGCAGGGTGGCCTATAGAGACCTCCGCTTCAACGCGGTCGATCCCTCCTCCTACAGCGACTTGAAGCAGGCCGTTCAGGCCGCCCTCAAGGCCAAGTAGTGGCCGGTCAGTTGGGCCGGCGCCGCAGGACGAGGGTTACCCTCGCCCTGGCCCTTTTCTGGGGTGCGGCGGCCAACCTCCGAGCGCAGAGCGGGCCCAAGACCGACGCCCAGCTGGTCTGGAAGCTTGAGGAGACGTCGAGCGGCTGGTGTCTCCAGTTTCTGATCGATCCCACCAAGGCGGGGAGGACCTGCCCGACAAGGCCATGCCGGTCTCGGCCATGGACGCCGGGAGCTCCACCCCGCCATCAGCCGCCTCATCTCGGACGAGCCACAGTACGCTCGGTGGGTGCCCTCGGTCGTCTGCTCGTACTTCTTCGGAGCGGTAACCGTAGACGGCCACCGGGTCGAGAAGGGGAAGAAATCCATGCCTGCGATCGCCTGGTGGGGGTCCTCGCCCGCTCACCCAGCGATACGGCCCCGGTTTTTGCCCTCCGCTTCCTCGCCACGAACAACTTTCGGGTCCAGAAGCCCACCGAAGCGGCGAAGGTCAACATGGAGGCGCTCGATCTCACGATCGAGCAGGTACCCGAGACCGGGGATGACCGGTATACCCTCAAATACGGGAAGACACTGGTCATCTTCGACGGCCATGCTGCCCCGGACACAACCGTCCGGTCGGGCGCGGTTAGCCAGATCTGGTGGGCCGAGGGCGACGCCTCCACCGTCTGGCGGGCCTGGGCCGATCTCCGCCCCTCAGCGACCCACGGGCTCGTGGGCGCGCTCCGAGTACAAGGAAGGGGACTTGGCCGACCTCCTCAAGGCCTCTCCCATCCGCCTCGTAGGGCCGATTCACTCCGGAGGAGACGGAGAGGTTAACTTCTTCCGCCGGTAAGGCCCCCTCTGGACCGAAGGTTGCGGGACGCCCGCCGACTCATTTCACCGGTTTGAGATGCCGACGATCGCACATCTGGCCGTAGGTCTTGCGGCCGGCCGTTACATGGCCCGAAATGGCCAGGAAGCCCCCGCGCCATGGTCTTTGGGGCTGCCCTCGCCACCCTGCCCGACTGGGACCTGATCTCCCACGCCTTTGCCGGGGTCCAGGACACCATGGCCGGCCATCGGGGGCCTCCCATTCCCTCATTGCCGCAGTCACCGTTGGCGCCGTGGTCGGCGTTGCCCTTGGTTCCCGATGGTGGGGCAGGTGGCAGACCGCCCTGTGGGCTATCCTGACCATTGCCAGCCATGCCCTTCTTGACCTGTTCAACGTCCAGGAAAGGTCGGGCTGTTCTGGCCCTGGACCGACCAGTTCTCCACCGTCCCTGTGCAGTTCCAGTTCATTCCTGGTGTGCTCAGCACGGCGGAGCTGCTGACTCCGAAGGTGATCCCCGTGTTGATCTGGGAGGCGGTCATTTTCTCGCCGTTTTTGTCTACGCCTTCTGGCGCCCAGTCAGGGTATGGCGGGGACAACAAAATCGTGAAATTCAGGGGACTGCAACGGATCGGTAGCCGGAATATTCACATCCGTTGCATATTATTTACGCCGATAGCGACACTGTCGCCAGTGGGGTTTTCCACATTTGATGTGTCTCTTTATTCATTGTGGAATATCGGGTTAGCTAGTTCACTTCAAGTGGATAATTAGGTAACGCTCTAGTCTGCTATCCAGCAACGGGTTTGTTGGGCTTGTCCACTACGTTTCACGGATTCTGGTGTGGATAAATCTCATTTTCCACAGCCGTGTCTTACCTCGGCGCAGGTTTGCCCAAGCGTGAAGCGGTCTCCAATGTGGATGTGGAAAATGACCGTCGACCGCGCTTCCCTGACCTGTGGCCAACGACCCCCTCTCCAGCAATAGCGGGTTCCTCCTCGCCCGCCGGATCCTGACCCTCGTCCCAGGCCTGACTGGGGACGCAATCTGGTGGCACGCAGGCCGGATCCGGGCGGTGGGACGGGCGACCGACTTGGAGCCAAAGGTGCCTTCCCGGGTGCCCCGGTTTGACCTGAGGGACTGCGTGGTGACCCCGGGCTTCACCGACGGTCATACCCACTTTGCCAGCTGGGCGGTGGGGCGGAACCGGGTCCACCTGGCCGGTGCCGCGACTCGCGCCGAGGCACTGGAACGCGTCGCCAACGGATCAGTCTTCCGGGGCTGGGTAATGGGCCACGGCTGGGACGCCAATTCGTGGTCAGAAGGCCCGGAGCGCTGGAGCCTGGACCGGGTCCAGACCCTGCCGGTCTATCTGGACTCCCTCGACGTTCACGCGGCCTGGGTCAACAGCGCCGCCCTGCTGATGGCGGGAATCACCCGGGACACGCCCGATCCGTACGGCGGCAAGGTCGTCCGGGATGGCAACGGAGATCCCACCGGCCTCCTGCTGGAGCGGGCGGTCGAGCTGATGACGCCTCACCTCCCCAGCCGTCGCCCGAGGACTTGCTTACCGCCGTCCAGGAGGCTCAGACCGAGGCGCATCGGCTGGGCGTCACCGGAATCCACAACGTCGAGGGTCCTGACGCCTTGGCTGCGTTTAGAGCGTTGGAGACGGAAAACACCCTCCGGTTGCGGGTGCTGTTCCACCCTCCGGTGCAGAAGCTGCCTGACCTCGTCAGGATGAAAGCGACCAGCGGATCGGGAACCGACTGGCTGCGTCTCGGTGGGGTGAAGATGTTCCTCGATGGCAGCCTCGGGAGCCGGACCGCCTGGATGCTCGAGCCCTATGAGGACGGTCGGGATCGGGGCATGCCCATCACCGCCGAAGAGGTCGCCCGAGAGGCGATGACGACGGCGGCTCAGGCTGGTCTGGCCTGCACCGTTCACGCGATCGGAGATGCCGCTGTCCGGCGCGCATTGGACTTGATGAGCGCCCTCCAGCCAGCCGCGATTCCCCATCGGATCGAACACTTCCAGTGCGTCAACCCGGCCGACCTGAACCGGGCGGCCGCAGCGGGAATCGTCGTCTCGATGCAGCCGGCCCATCTTCTCGTAGACATCCCGCTGGCCGACCGGCAATGGGGCGCTCGAAGCCGCGGTGCCTATGCCTTCAAGAGCCTGCTCCAGCGGGGAACCGTGGTCGCGTTTGGCAGCGACGTGCCGGTTGCGACCCTGGATCCACGGCAGGGCGTGTACGCCGCCATGGAGCGTCGCATGCTGGACGGCGCTCCGATGCCGGGCTGGTACCCCGAGGAACGGCTGAGCTTCGAAGAGGTCGTCTCCGCCTACACTCAGGCCAACGCCAGAGCCGCCGGTGTCGCCGATCGGAGGGAACCCTGGGGATCGGGATGGACGCCGACCTCGTGGCCTGGCAGGCTGACCCGGTTCTCGATCGAGGCAATGGAGAGGCGTTCCTCAATGGGCGTGCGGCCCTGACTGTCGTCGGCGGTGAGGTGATGATGCAGGCGTGACCCGCCACGATTAGACTGCACCATTCTCTTCCGTTCCCGTCGTCAGGCTTTCGAGGTACCGTTGCCGCCTTCTCCCATTCGTCGCACGAAGATCGTTGCCACCCTCGGTCCTTCCTGGTCCAGCCCGGAGAAGGTCGCCGCGATGCTTCAGGCCGGAGTCAACGTCGTCCGGGTGAACGCCTCACACGGCACTCCCGAGCTGCGCCGCGAGTGGATCAGCACCGTCAAGCAGGTGCGAGCGGAGCGGGGAATACCCGCGGCCCTGCTCTACGATCTCCAAGGCCCGCGGATCCGGGTCGGCGATCTGGCCGAACCGCTCCGGCTCGAGCCCGGCTCCCGCGTCGTGTTCGCTCCGGAAGAGAGCACGAAGGCCGGAGAGATCCCGACCACCTATGCGGCCCTCGCCAAGGATGTTCGGGTGGGGGCCAGGATCCTGCTCGACGACGGGCTGCTGTCCGTGGACGTGCTCGCGATCGATGGAGACCGGGTCGTCGGCACGGTGCGCTACGGCGGGGTACTCAAGTCCCACAAGGGCATGAACCTGCCGGGCATCGAGGTCAGCGCCCCGCCCTCACCGAGAAGGACCGCGAGGATGTCGAAGAGGCGGTGGCGCTTGGCGTCGAATACATCGCCCTTTCGTTCGTGCGGAAAGCTGGCGATCTGGACGACCTGCGCCGGCTGGTTCCCAAGCGAGTGCGCATCGTGGCCAAGATCGAGAAGGACACCGCCCTGACTGACCTGTGCGGGATTCTCGAGGCATCCGACGCCATCATGGTGGCTCGAGGCGATCTGGGCGTGGAGCTACCGTTCGAGGAAGTCCCGCTGGCTCAGAAGCGAATCATCCGGGAGGCCAATCTCCACGGGAAACCCGTGATCACGGCAACCCAGATGCTGGAGTCCATGATTCACGCGCCGATCCCGACTCGAGCCGAGGCGTCGGATGTGGCCAACGCGATTCTCGATGGGACCGACGCGGTGATGCTCTCTGCGGAGACGGCGGTCGGTGACTACCCGCTCGAGGCGGTGATGGCGATGGATCGCATCGCCCGAGAGATGGAGAGCCACCGCGGCGGCCGGAGTCCCGCCCTCGACGCCGCGGTCGGGCGGCGGTCCGGGACGACCTGGACCCGGTGCACGCCCACCCTGGTGCCGGCAAACCGGCGCGCACCGAGGACGCGATCGGCGTCGCGGTCGTTGCCGCGGCGGAGCTGTTGCACTGCCCGCTCATCGTCTGTTTCACCAGCAGCGGCTTCACCGCGCGGAAGGTCGCGACTTACCGCCCGACCGTGCCGATCTTCGCCGCCACTCCGGAGCCGGAAACCTTCCAGCAGCTTGCCCTGGTCTGGGGCACCATCCCCGCCCTCACCGCCCACTACACCGATTACGACTCGCTGCTGCGCGAGGCTCGGCAGGCGATTCTCCCCGCGGCCTCGCCAAGCCGGGAGAGCGGCTGGTCGTTACGGCCGGCGTGCCGTTCGACGTGCCGGGAACTACCAATCTCCTGAAGATCGAAGCGCTGTATAGAGCAGCCATCGAGCCATCAGCCGTCAGCCGAAAGCTGGTTAGGCTTAGCTCGTGGCGTTCTCATCACGCAGGTCTCACGCTGACCGGTTCCGACTCTCACCGCTCACGGCTGACGGCTGACGGCCCGCGCATGCGCCTGACTTTCCTCGGAACCGGAACCTCGTTCGGAGTCCCTCAGATTGGCTGCGACTGCGCGGTCTGCCGGTCTGAGGATCCCCGCGATCGGCGCAGCCGCTCCGGTGCGCTGCTCGAGTCCGATGGCAACGTCATCCTGATCGACACCCCGCCGGAACTGCGGCTGCAGATGCTCGGTGCTGGCTTGAGCCGAGTGGATGCCGTGCTCTACACCCACGAGCACGCCGATCACGTCAACGGCATCGATGATCTCCGCATCTTCTCGGTGCGGCAACGGCGTCCCATCCCCTGTCACGGCCCGGCCGAGACGCTGGAGCGGGTGCGCTCCGGGTTCCCCTACATTTTCGACGATGCGGTCCGGCCTTACGAAGGGACCTCCAAACCCCAGCTCGACCTGCAGCCCCTCGAGCCTGGACGGGAAGTCACGATCGCCGGAATCCGGGTTCTGCCCCTGGCGTTCCGGCACGGTCACCTTCGGGTCTTCGGGTACCGGTTCGGCCCCCTGGCGTATATCACCGATGTGAAAGCCGTGGCGGAGGCTGAACGGGCGCACCTCGCTCAGCTCAAGGTCCTGGTCTTGAACGCGCTCTGGTGGCGGCCTCATCCGACCCACATGAGTATCGGCGAGGCGATCGATACCGCCCGTGCGGTTGGGGCCGAGCGTACTTATCTCACCCATCTCACGCATGAGACCGGGCACGCCCTACTGGCGCAACAACTCCCTGAAGGCATCTTCCCGGCATACGACGGACTCACGGTCGAGGTAGGGGAATGAGACTGCGGTATGCCCGAGTCTTTCAGGATCGTCTCGACGGCGAGCATGGTCTCCATCGTGACCGGCTCGCCGATCTGCGTCGCCGGTTCCCCGAAATACGTTCCGAAGTTCAGCGCCGCCGCAGCTCGGGGAGTACGGCTTCTATGGCCTGGCGGATCAGGCGGCGGCCGTGCGCAACATTCGCGGCTTCGCGGAGGGCTTGGGCCAGGCCTTTGATCACGTTCTGGTACTGGGAATCGGCGGTTCCGCGCTCGGGGTGAAAGCGCTGCTCAATGCGCTGCGGGAGCCGGGCTGGAATGAGCTGAGCGACGAGGGGCGGGAGTTCTATCCCCGGCTCACCGTGCTGGATAACGTGGACCCCTCGACGGTTGCCGCGGCCTTGCGCCGGATCGACCCACGACGGGTCCTGGTCAACGTGGTGAGCAAGTCGGGCGGCACCGCCGAAACGATGGCGCAGTACCTCGTGGTGCGGGCCTGGCTCGAGGAAGTGCTGGGACAGGCGGTGAACCGCCATCTGGTCTTCACTACCGATCCAGCCCGTGGGGCGCTGCGTGAAATCGCCAACCGGGATGGGATCGCGGCCCTGGAAGTTCCACCCGAGGTTGGCGGGCGATTCAGTGTTTTGTCGCCCGTGGGGCTTCTCCCGCGGCACTCGTGGGCATCGACATCGAGCAGTTGCTGGCCGGCGCCCGGCAGGCGCTGGATGCGGCACAGCCCGACGAGCTGCTGAAGAATCGTCCCGCCCTCTACAGCGCTCTCCTCTGGTCCGCCGATGCGACCCTGGGCGCCAAGCTCCATGTGCTCATGCCCTACAGTGACCGGCTCCGGGAGTTCGCGGAATGGTACCGTCAGCTCTGGGCCGAGAGTCTGGGCAAGGCTCAGGATCGGCGCGGCTCCCTGGTGAACCGGGGACCCACCCCGATTGCCGCGGTGGGCGCCACCGACCAGCACAGTCAGGTGCAGCTCTTCATGGAGGGCCCGTTCGACAAAGTGGTCTCGTTCCTCACCGTGGAGAATTTCGGAAACGACGTGGCGATCCCTCAGCGGTCGGACCAGCCGGCGGACCTTGCCTATTTGCCGGGTCACACGCTCGGTGAACTGCTCCGGGCCGAGCAGCGGGCCACTGCCGCGGCCCTCGCCCGCATGGGCCGCATGAACTGCACGCTCGAGTTACCCGACCTCTCGGCGCGAAGCCTGGGTGAAGCGATCATGTTCTTCCAGATCGCCACGGGGTACGCCGGCGCCTGGTACGGAGTGAATCCCTTCGATCAGCCCGGGGTCGAGCTGGGCAAGAAGCTGACCTATGCCGCGATGGGACGCCCGGGATTTACCGCCGACTCGGACAGCTCGCCGTCCGACGATGGAGACGTGGTCTAACCTCTCATGGTTGCCGCCCTCCTCCTCGCGCTCCTGGCTGGGCTCCTGCTTCCGCTGCAGGCCGGGATCAACAGCCAGCTTCGATCCAGTCTCGGTCATCCTCTCGTCGCAACGCTCGTCTCATTCCTGGTGGGAAGCGTCGCCATCGCGGTCGTGATGCTCGGCTTGCGGGTGTCGATCCCCGCTGCGGGGTTCCGGACCGCTCCCTGGTGGCACTGGACCGGTGGGATGCTGGGCGCTGTCTATGTGCTGGTGACGGTGGTGGTCGCTCCACGACTCGGCGCCGCCACGATGATCGCGACGATCATCGCCGGCCAGATGCTCGCCTCATTGCTGCTGGACCATTACGGCGTCGCCGGCTATGCCCCGCATTCGGTCAATGCGTGGCGCATCGCAGGCGCGCTGTTGATCATCGCCGGGGTGGTCGTGATCCAGCGCAATTGACCACTTTGAGGTTTGACGCTCCCGGGCCCCTCCGGTAGCTTTTTCGGCGTACTCCGATGGTTACCTCGATCGCTGTGAGGAGTAAAAACGATGGCTGATATTGATCTCGATGAGCGCGGCGTGGTCTACGTCGAACGCGAAAGCGGCTCGGTCAAGCCGGTGCTGCTTGGACTCTTGCTGGGGTTGGGATTGGGCCTGTTGTTCGCGCCGCAGAGCGGGGAACAGACCCGCCGAGGGCTCAATCGCCGGCTGCGGAAATTTCGCGCCCTCGCCGAGGAGACGGTGGACGAGCTGAGCGAGCGATTCACCGGATCCCACCGGGTCGCCGGAGGTGGCGACGACGAGCCGGAAGAAGAGCCGGTCGAGCGGGAGACCAGCGTGCGCGACGATCTTGAACGGCGGCTGTCGGCCGCCCGCGCCCGGCGCCGTGCAACGGCGGAAGACGAGGAGCAGCACGCCTGAGCATCAGCCAGCGCCGGACCTGGCATGGGAGCGTGGGCGGTTTCATCCAGCGCACCCTTCAGATCGCCGACGAAAACCACATTCCCTTCCTCGCGAGCGCGCTCACATTTGACGCGCTGCTCGCCGCGATCCCGTTCATCCTGTTGTTGCTGGTCGGACTGACCCATGCGGCACGGCTCAGTTCCGCCGCACCGCCCGGCGAGCTGAACTCGATCCTCGAGCACTTTCTGCCGGGGCATGACACCACACCCGGCCACGATCCCTTCGCGGTGATCGAGGCCTTGCTGGTCCAGGTGACCCAGCACCGCGGGACCATCTCGTTGTACTCGATCCCGCTCTTCATCTGGTTCAGCACCCGGCTCTTCAGCGCGATCCGCACCGCACTGAACGAGATCTTCGACGTGTCGGTCCACGCGCCCCGGCGGCACTTCGTCCTGGCCTACATTTTCGGCAAGCTGCGCGACGCGGGCATGGTGCTGACCGTATTGGTCCTCCTGCTGGGCAACACGCTGCTAACCGCGGGCCTTGGAGTACTCCAGGCCAGAGGCAGTCGTGCTGGTCGAGGCGATGCCATATATCGGGTTCTTCGTGACCAGCCTGGGCCAGGCGCTCACCCAGCTCCTGACCTTCCTGTTGGCGGTGAGCCTGTTCTATGTGGTCTACAAATACGCCAGCATCCGGCGGCTGCCCTGGCGGGCCGCGTTGCTCGCCTCGGGGATCACCGCGGTGCTTTTCGAGGTGGCCAAGCGCCTCTTCGGCTGGTACCTCCGCTTCGCCCTGGTCAACTCGGTTTCGGTAGACGCGAACGTCGGCGCACTGATTCTTTTCGTCGTCTGGCTCTACTATACGGCTCTCGTCTTCCTCCTCGGCGGCGTCATCGCTGAAACCTGGGACCTGCGAGTCCGTCAGCGTCGGCAGGAAGCGGTGCTTGCGTAATGTTTGAGAGGGAGTAGGGAGTAGGTGGTCGGGAGTAGGGGATGCGGCCGTAAGCTATCGCCGCCGATCCCGACTCCTAGTCACCCTCCCGGACGATCTTACACCCCACTCCCTACACCCTACTCCCTACAACCTATTCATGCGTCTACTCCTGCTCCTCCTGTTGTTGCCCGCTACTGCCCGTGCCCAGGACTTCGACTTCTACGCCCGCGGCCCCTACCGGAGCCAGGTCCCCCGTCCCGATACGCTCCTGGGATATCGCGTCGGCTCTCAGCAGACGATGTACTACCAGCAGCAGCAGGTGTTCGACCGCATGATCGCGGCGGCATCCGATCGGGTCCGGACCGAGGTGATCGGACGCTCGGTGGAAGGGAAGGTGATGCGGCTCCTGATCATTTCGTCGCCGGAGAACATCGCGCGGCTGGATCAGATCCGGGCCGATCTGGCGAAACTGGCCGATCCGCGGAAGACGACGGCGGAGGAGGCGGCGGCGATCGCCCAGCGCACGCCGGTCACCGTGCTGCTGACTCACTCGGTACACGGCAACGAACCAGCCGGGTTCGAAGCCTCGATGCAGACGGCCTACCAGCTCCTGGCTTCAGATGAGCCGGCGACCCAGACCATTCTCAAGAACTGTGTGGTGCTGATCAACCCGTCGCAGAATCCCGATGGCCACGAGCGCTTCGCGGCGTGGTACAACTCGGTAGCGGTGGGAACCGACGAGCCGGCGGCGCTCGAGCAGACCGAGCCCTGGGCCATCTGGGGTCGCTACAATCACTACCGGTTCGACATGAACCGGGATCAGTTGGCGCAGTCGCAACCGGAGAGCCAGGCCCTGGGAAGTGTCTACATCCGCTGGCGGCCCCAGGTGATCGCCGACCTGCACAGCACCACGTCGCAGTACTTCTTCCCGCCGGTGGCCGAGGCGCACAACAAGAATCTTCCCTCGACCACGTATCAATGGTTCGAGCGTTTCGGCCGGAACAATGGCCGCGCCTTCGACGGCTACGGCTGGCAGTATTACGTGCGGGACATCTTCGACTTCTTCTATCCCGGCTACATCGACATGTGGCCCACGATGCGCGGCGGACTCGGCATGACGTTCGAGACCGACGGCGGGCCGGAGCTCAAGAAGCGGAAGGACGATGGGACCTGGACCACCTTCGAAATGGCGATTGCGCACCACTACATCGCCTCATTGACGACTCTCGCCACCGCCGCCGACAGCAGGGCCGAGCTGCTCCAGGACTTCTACCAGTTCCACTCGACCGGCATGAACGAGGTGAAGAACCGGCCGATGAAGCGGGTCGTATTCCTCGCCTCACCCGATCCCGCGCGGGCGCGCTGGCTGGCCCGCCGCCTCGCGCGGGAGGAGATCCAGGTGGTCCAGACCACCAAGCCGTTCACGGCGCTCAAGGCGAACTCCTACCTGGGAGGTGCCGCGGCGCAGCACACGTTCCCCGCGGGGAGTTATGTGGTCGATCTCGCTCAACCCGAGGCGCGTCTCGCCACCAGCATCCTCGAGCCCAAGGCCGTGTTCGATTCCAGTTTCGTCCGGAAGGAGCTGGACAAATACGATCGCAACCAGGTGCGCGGACGCCGGGCCGGGCAGCGAGGGCTACGACTTCTACGACATTACCGCCTGGTCACTGCCACTCACGCTGGGTCTCGACGCCTGGTGGACCGAGGACACGCCTTCGATCGCCGGCGATACGGTCACGGTTGACGGCAAGTTGCCCGAGGTTGCCGCCCCGCTCAGGGCCCAGTCGGCATACGTGTTCACCGACGAGGCACAGGCCGGAACCAGCCTCGCCTACCGGCTGCTCGATGAAGGATTCCGGGTCGGCGTGGCGTCGCAGCAGCTGAGAGCCGACGGCAAGGCCTATCCGCGGGGACATTCGTCGTTCGGGTCCAGCGCAATCCGGCCACGGTGCACGAGCGGATCGCTGCCCTGTCCCGGGAGCTCGGCGTGCCGGTCACCGCGGTCGGCTCGGCGTTCCCCGACAGCGGCGATGCCGGTGTCGGCAGCGAGAGCGTCGAGGCGCTGAATCGCCCGAAGATCCTGCTCGCCGCCGGAGACGGCATCGATCAGACCGCCTTCGGCGCCGTCTGGTTCTATCTCGAGAAGGAAGTCGGCATGCGGGTCGTGCCGGTCAATCTCTCCAGCCTCCGCCGGATCAACCTGGCCGACTACAACTGCCTCATCCTGGCCGGGGCGACGGCGACGATCAGTGGAACGAGCTGGGCAGCGAAGGCGGCGAAGCTCAAGGCGTGGGTCGAGTCCGGTGCGGCGGTGATCGCGATCGGAGACGCGGCCACCCTGCTCTCGCGGAAGGAACTCAAGCTGACCGGACTTCGCATCGTGGGCGAGGAGGATTCGACCGTCAAGGCGGCGAAGGACACGACCGCGAAGGACACGCTGGTAAGCGAGCGGGCCAAGCCGGCGCCGCCTCTCGTCTCTCCCAGCGCCGCCGCTGGAAGCCGGCCCGAGTTCATTCCCGGCGCCATCTTCCGCGCGACGCTCGACCGCACCCACTGGCTCACCTACGGCTACGAGCGAGATCAGTTGCCGGTCTTCATCGAATCGAGTCGCTTGCTCAAGCCTTCCGAGCGCGGCGCCAATCCGGTGGTGTTCGTCGGGAAGGACCTGACACTCGCCGGCTTCACCTGGCCCGACAACACCGAGAAGTATCTCAGGAACTCGGTGTGGGCCACGGTGGAGAACTCGGGCAGCGGGCGAGTCATCGTGTTCGCGGACAATCCGGTCTACCGCGGATTCTGGCGCGGAACGGCGAAGCTCCTGACTAACGCGATTCTGCTGGGACCGCAGCGCTGAATCTCGTGATCCTGGCCGCCGGCGCCGGAAGCCGGTATGGCGGCGCCAAACAGCTGGAAGCGGTTGGCCCGGGTGGTGCGACCCTGATGGAGTATTCCATCTACGACGCCATCCGGGCTTCGGTTGAGATGCCTGATCTTCGTTGTCCGGCCCGGGACCGATCCGGGTCTGCTCGACCGCTGGTCCCGCAGATATTCCCCTCACGCCGAAGTGAAGTTCGCCTTTCAGGGCGACGACGTTCCCTCACCCGGGGCGCCGCGAAGCCGTCCCTGGGGAACCGGTCCATGCGTTGCTCAGCGCTCGAACAGCGGTCTCGGGACCGTTCGTCGTGCTCAACGCCGACGATTTCTACGGCCGCGACGCACTGGAGGTGGCTTTCGGATTTCTTGGCCCGCTCACTGGCGATACCCCGCAGTGGGCAGTGCTTGGCTATCGGCTGGAAAACACGGTGAGTAGTACGCTGGGCGTGAACCGCGCGTTGCTGCGGATGGACGCGGGTGGGAGACTTCGCTCAATCGCCGAAGTGAGCCAGCTCCGTCCGGGAGCGGAGGGCAAGTTCATCGGGCTCGTGTCCGGCTCGAGCCGGGAATTTTCCGGCGATCTCCTGGTCTCGATGAACCTCTGGGCCTTCACCCCGCGATCTTCCCTTTGCTGGAACAGAGTTTCGCGGAATTCGTCGCCTCGAGCCCGGGCCCTGACCAGGAATTGGTGCTACCCGAGGCAATTGATTCTCTGCTGCGCGCGGGCGGGATCGAGGTACAAGTCCTTCCCACCCGCGGTATCGGCTTCGGTCTCACCCATCCCGAGGACAAGCCTCAGGTCGCGGCCACACTGCGCGGCCTGGTCCAGGCCGGCCATTACCCTCAGGTGCTCTGGGAGGCCTGAGGAACTCGCCACATCCCAGGCACTACCCGCCATAGCCCGATTCCGCTTACCACGAAAATCACCAGCCAGAACAGAGCGAGAGTGCTGCGGCCGTAGAGAAAACTCCCGGTACCGAACAGCGCTGAGTACACAAAGGCGACTCCCAGCACCCAGCCCAGCAGCGCCTGCGGCAGGCTGTCGGGGAGGGGCCCACTCCCGCTTCCGCGCGCACCTCGTTCCATCCGGGCCGGCGGGCCGGACCAGACGATAAAAGTCGAGCAACCGGCGTCGCTCGGTTGGCTCGGTCAGAAACGTGGTCGCGATCCAGACGACCGTCGTAATCGCGACGCTTGAGCAGCAGCATGATGTGGGATGGAACCGGATGGCCGGCTCGGCCCAGGAAGTGGAATCCTATCGCAACCAGGAAGCTCGATACCATCGCCGCGATCTCGCTCCAGGCGTTCACCCGCCACCAGAACCAGCGCAACAGATACAGAAGGCCGGTGCCTGCGCCGATCGAGAGGATCAGGTCGAACGCATCCTTGGCGGTGCTCAGCGCGTAGGTCGTGAGTGCGGCGCAGACCATGAGTCCCGCCGTGGTCAGCCGGCCGACCAGCACGTAGTGCCGCTCATCCTTGTCGGGCCGCAGGAACCGCCGGTAGAGATCGTGCACCAGGTACGAAGTGCCCCAGTTGAGGTGGGTCTCGATCGTCGAGCGATACGCCGCGAGCGTGCCAGCCACGACCAGGCCGAGGAACCCGGCCGGCAGGAAGCGCATCATGGCGGGGTACGCGGTGTCGTGCCCGATGAGACTCGGATCCACGTAAGGGAAGGCCTTGCGCGATATCGGAGAGCTGGGGATAGACCAGAGTCGAGCACAGCGCCGTGATGATCCAGGGCCAGGGGCGCAGCGCGTAGTGCATCACGTTGAAGAGCAGGGTGCCGGTTACCGCGTCCTTCTCGGTCTTGGCCGCCAGCATGCGCTGCGCGATGTAACTCCCGCCGCCCGGCTCGGCGCCCGGGTACCACACCGACCACCATTGCACCGTGATCGGCATGATGAAGACGGTGAGCGCCGTGCCCCAGTCGCTGAAGTCGGGGAGGAGATGCAGCGTATCGGCAGGGACCTTGGCCAAGAGACCACTCAGCCCTCCCACTTCCGGGCGTTGCAGCGCGAAGTAGGAGACCGCGATCGTCCCGGTCATCGTGATCGTGAACTGGATCGAATCAGTGACCAGCACGCCCCAGAGCCCGGAGACCGACGCGAAGAAGATGGTCATGATGGAGCAGACGAGCAGCGTCCGTTCCATCGGCCATCCCAGGACCACGTTCGCGATCTTGGCGGCGGCCAGGTTTACCGTCGCCATGATCACGCAATTGAAGAGCAGGCCGAGATAGACCGCCCGGAAGCCGCGGAGCAGCCGTGCCGCCGGGCCCGAATAGCGCAGCTCGTAGAACTCGAGATCGGTGAGGACGCCGGAACGCCGCCAGAGGCGGGCGTAGAAAAACACCGTCATCATTCCCGTCAGCAGGAATGACCACCACACCCAGTTATCGGCCACACCGTGCTCGCGCACCAGGTTGGTGACGAGGTTCGGCGTGTCGGTGCTGAAGGTGGTCGCCACCATCGAGACGCCGACCAGCCACCACGGCGCCGCGCGACCGGAGGTGAAGAACTCGCCGGTACTCGAGCTGGCCCGCCGCCAGAAGAAGAGGGCCGGCAGGAAGGAGATGAGAATGGATGCCGCGACAATCGCCCAATCGAGCGAAGTGAGCTGCATGCAATGGCTCCGAGGGAGGCAGGCCGAACGTTAGAGAGGGCGGGGAAAGATGGAAGACGGGAGACGGGAGACGGAGAGGAGATGGGAGATGGGAAAGGAGAAAGGTTGAGATGGTGTCATTCCGAGCGGCAGCGAGAATCCAGCATCAATCGATTTGACGCTCTGGCATTGGGATTCTCAGTCGCTTCGCTCCTCGGAATGACAGTCATTCGGCTCGTCAGCCCGTCATCTCCCGTTCCCCGATCCGTTCTCCCGTCTCCCTTCTCCGACTCAGACCTTTGCGTTATATTTGACTCGCCCCAGGTCCGAAGGGCGCTGGCGCGCGAACCGCGTCAGGACCTCGCCGGTAGCAGCGCTAAGCGATGTCCGGTGTCGCTTCGGGGTGCCTGGGGCATTTTTCTTTTGCCCGTCTCCCGTCTCCCGTCTCCCGCCTCACGTCCACCGCCCCTTCCCGTTATTCTTGTCCCATGGCACTGGCTCTCGCCCGAAAATACCGCCCCAAACGTTTCAGTGATCTGCTGGTTCAGGACCACGTCGCCGAGGTGCTGCGCGGCGCTGTGGTGAAGAACCGGGTCGGTCACGGCTACCTGTTGACCGGTCCCCGCGGGGTAGGGAAGACGACCGCCGCCCGCATCCTCGCGATGGCGCTCAACTGCGAACGGAAGGGCACGGCGAAGCCGGAGGGCGAGCCCTGCGGCGAATGCGAGAGCTGTCTCCGGATCTGGAACGGAAACGCCAATCTCGACGTGGTGGAAATCGACGCCGCCAGCAACCGCGGGGTGGACGACGCGCGGGATCTCCGGGAGCGGGCGATGTATGCCGCGTCCCGCGCGGACCACCACAAGGTCTACATCGTCGACGAAGCCCACATGCTCACCCGGGAAGCGTGGAACGCGCTGCTCAAGATCCTGGAGGAGCCACCGCCGGGAGTGGTCTTCGTCTTCGCCACGACTGAGCCCCAGAAGATCGCGCAGCAGGCGGCGCCGGTACTCTCCCGATTGCAGCGTTTCGATTTCCGGCGGATCGGGACCACGGCGATCCGCGAGCGGCTCCGCGCCGTTCTCGCTACCGAAAAGATCCAGGCCGACGAGGATGCCCTTACCCTGATCGCGCGTCAGGCCGACGGCGGCATGCGAGACGCTCTCTCCGTGCTCGATCAGTGTCTGAGCTTCGGGGAAGGCGCCATCACTGCCGCGCGGGTCCGCGAGGTTCTGGGCCTGGTGACCGACGAGGCCTACGCCGAATTGCTCGAGTTGATCGCCGCTCGAAATCCCGCGGGCGTTTTCCCCTGCTCGATCGCCTGGCAGACAGCGGGGCCGACGTGATCGAGTTCATGGGTGGGGCCGCTGAAGCGCTTCGTGCGGTGCTCCTCACCCAGCTGGGCGGGGATCCGGAAGGGATCACCGAGGGCATGCGGCACGCGGTCACAGCGGTTCGCGATCGGCTCCCCGCCGGAGATCTTCTCCGGATGCTCAAGGTGTTCGCCGACATCGAGCCGTCACTCGCTCGGAGCGGAACTCCTCGCATCATCGTGGAGACGGTGCTGCTTCGCTGGGCGCTGATGGATCGGACGGTGGAGCTGGAGGCAGTACTCCGGTGGCGGACAGGGCGATCGGGGTGAACAGGGCGATCGAGGCGGACAGGGCGTGCAAGTCGGTCGCCAGAAGTCGGGAACTGAGCGCGATCCGGGTGACCTCGTCACAGCCGCCCGCCACGTCCGCCCTGTCCGTCTCGTCCGATCTCGCCGATCGCCCTGTCAGATCTCTCCGCCGAATTCACCCTCGCCGGTCTCACCGACGCCTGGCCTCACCTCATGGCTGCGGCACGGCAGCAGAGCCGCTTTCTCAGCGAGGCGCTCGCCACGGCGACGATCACCGAGGTGGCACCTCCGGTGGTCTGGTTGGCGGCCGAGGGCAATCCGACGCTTGCCGAAGGGCTGCAGCACCAGTTGAAGGCCGTTGAAGGCTTGATTGGCAAGCTCGTCGGAGCTTCCGTGCAGGTCCGTATGGCGGTCGAAAAAGAGACGGTCGAGCCCCGCGCCAAGCGCCTGTCGGAGGGGCAGGCCAGGGCAGAACGGCTCCGAATCCTGCGGACCAAGGACCCTACCCTCGAAGCCGCCGCCGAGGGCTTAGATTTGGAAGCCCTCGAATAACCGGAGGGCTCCGGCGGGTTGCGGGGCGGTGGGGGGGACCCGTACTTTCCTCAAGCGTTGCAGGGACTTAGCGTAATGGCCGATTTTCAGCAGCTTCTCCAGCTGAGCCAGCAGGTGCAGGGCCGGCTGCAGCAATTGCAACGGGATCTGGCGGATCAGACGATCGAAGTCCAGGTCGGTGGTGGGATGGTCCGGGTGACGCTGGATGGGCGAGGCACCGTCCGGGGCCTGACGATCGATCGCGCCGCGTTCGAAGGACGGGACGAGGAGCTGCTGGCCGACCTCATCCTGTCTGCCATCGCCGAGGGCCAACGCCGGGCAGCAGAGTCGCTCCAGGCCGAGATGCGGAAGATGCCGTCGCTTCCGCTGTCTCTGCCGCTCTGAGCCGTGAGCGCCGTCGACGATCTCATAACCGAATTCGCGAAGCTACCAGGCATCGGGAGAAAACCGCCCAGCGCCTGACCTTTCACCTGCTGCAGCAGCCGGCGGAGCGCTTGACCCGACTGGCCGCGGCACTGGTGGGGGTCGCTGAACGGGTGCGGCCCTGTACCGAGTGCGGCAATCTCGCCGAGGAAGAGCTTTGCGAGATCTGCCGCGATCCGCGCCGGGATGCCGGTACCCTCTGTGTGGTGGAGGAGCCGTCGGCGGTCGCGGTGGTGGAGCGGGCCGGTGAATTTCGGGGCCGCTACCACGTCCTGGGCGGCCATCTCGATCCTCTGGCAGGGGTGGGGCCCGAATCGCTGCGGATCGACCTCCTCTCCGGCGGGTTTCCGGGGGTCAGGTGCGGAAGTGATTCTCGCGACCAACCCTCGATGGAGGGTGAAGTCACCGCCACGTACGTCCAGCAGCTGCTCGAAGGCCAGCCCGTCCTGGTGACTCGGCTGGCCCGCGGTTTGCCGATGGGGGGATTTGGAGTACGTGGACGGCGTCACCCCGGCCCACGCTCTGATCGCACGACAGGAAGTGCGGTAATGCGGGCCCGGGCACTCGCGGTGGCGCTGGGAGTCGCCGGGGAGCGCGGCCGTGGATGGCTGCTGGCCCAACGGCACATGCGGGACCACCAGGAAGATCTGTTCAGTCCGCGGCCGCTGCGCCGCCACGCGGCGCTGGGGCACCTGGCCGCCAGCGAAGGCGTCGAGACTGTTCGCCTGCTGCGGGATTATCTGGAGTGGGAATCGCAGCCCATGCTTCGCCGCCGGGCGGAAGGAATTCTCCGCCGGCTCGAAGCCGCCCTCGGGTAACCACAGGGGAATCGATGTCCGGAGCTTCCAGCTGGTCATTCCGGGAAGAGGACTCGACCCGCATCCACGGGTTGCTGGGCCAATTCCTCCGGGAATCCAACGCACGCACGGCGATGATCGTCGATCGCGCGGGCCAGATGGTGGCCGTGGTCGGCGAGGAGCCGGTCTTCGACCCCACCGCTTTCGCCTCCTTACCGCGGCCGATTTCAGCGCCAATGATCAGCTGGCCCGGATGATCGGCGAGCCCGAGTTCGGCGCGCTGTTCCACCAGGGCGAGAAGGAATCGATGTATCTCGCCGACATTGCGCGGCGGGTCATCCTCGTGGTGCTGTTCGACAACCGGACGACGCTCGGGCTGGTCAAGCTCCGGGTGAAGCAGACCGTCCTGGACCTTACCCAGGTTTTCCACGAAATGTTCACACGGGGCACCGCGTCCACCAGCCAGCGTGGAAACGGCGTTCCTCGGCGAGGCGGAAGATGAGATTGACAAGCTCTTCGGGGCGTGAGGCGGAGTATTAGCGCATGTCGATGATCAACTACGCGTCCCGCGAGATCAACTGCAAGCTGGTCTACTACGGGCCCGGCCTCGGCGGCAAGACGACGAATCTCGAGTTCGTCTACAACAAGGTCTCGCCCAATTCCCGCGGCAAGCTGATCTCCCTCGCCACCGAAACCGAGCGGACCCTGTTCTTCGACTTCCTCCCGGTGGACCTGGGCACCATCCGTGGGTTCAAGACCCGCTTCCATCTCTACACCGTTCCGGGCCAGGTCTACTACAACGCGTCGCCGCAAGCTGATCCTCAAGGGCGTGGACGGGGTGGTATTCGTGGCCGACAGCCAGATCGAGCGGATGGAAGCCAACATCGAGTCGATGCAGAACCTGTACGACAACATGGCGCAGCACGGCTATAATTTGACGACGATCCCGTTCCTGGTGCAGTACAACAAGCGGGATCTCCCGAACGCGGCCACCATCGGCGAGCTGCAGGCGGCGCTGAATCCGGGCTGGCCGGTAGAGGATCCCGCCAGGCAACGCGCCGCCGCGGACCCTTACCACGAGGGTCAGCAACTGGTGGAGCTGGTGGATGGACAATGGATCGAACGGGCGCCGTACTTTGAAGCGGTCGCCATGAACGGAGACGGCGTCTTCGACACCCTCAAGGCGGTCAGCAAGTTGGTGCTTAAGACCCTGGGTCAGTAGGAGAGAGAAAAGGACTGAGGACTGAGGACTGAGTCAGGTGCCCGGGTGTCGATGCTCAGCCTCAGTCCTCGGTCCTTTCTACTCATTACTGTTTAGCAAATGTGGAATCTCCCCAACATCCTCACCCTGATCCGGATCGGGCTCACCCCGGTCATAGCACTCCTGCCGTTCATTGATGGTTACTGGCCCAAACTGATCTGCTTCACGATTTTCATCTTCGCCGCCGTCACCGACATCATCGACGGCTATCTCGCCCGCAGTCGCAACATGGTCACCGATCTGGGCAAGCTGCTGGATCCGATCGCCGACAAGCTGCTCCTCTTCGCGACCATCATCCCGATCTACTGGATTTCCCGCACCCGGCATGACCTGTACGACATCCCGGTCTGGGGCAGCATCCCGCTTTGGGTCTGTGTGCTGCTGATCGGCCGCGAGATCGCGATGACCGGGTTCCGCTGGTGGGCCAAGCGGAAGGGCGTCGTGATTCCCGCCGGCACTGCCGGGAAGCTCAAGGCCACGATCCAGAACGTCTACATCGGCGCCACGTTTCTCTGGTTCACCTTCCGCGACGCGCGCAAGCCGATGGGTTGGGAACACAACCGGATCGCCGAGTACTGGAACGAATTCCACGGTGGCGTAGTGGCTCTCGACACTGGCTCTCGCCACGGTGCTGACCATCTATTCGTTCGTGGACTACATGTTCCAGTACCGGACCCTCTTCCAGAGCCGTAGCCATAAGCCGTAGCCGTAGGCGCTCCCGGCGTCCCACCGGCTTTGCTTACGGCCTACGGCATACGGCTTATGGCAAGTATCGAACTCCTCACCGTCGGCACCGAGCTCCTCCTCGGCTTCACCGTGGACACCAACTCGGCGGAGATTGGTCGTACTCTCGCCGCGGCTGGAGTCAGCGTGGCCCGTCGTACCACGGTGGGAGACGATGCCGCCGCAATCGGGGACGCCGTATCAGCCGCCCTCGCGCGGTCTGGAATCGTGTTGGTGACGGGTGGCCTCGGTCCCACCGCTGATGATGTCACCAAGAAGGCAGTGGCCGAGCTGTTCCAGGCTCCGCTCGAATTCCAGCAATCCGTTTGGGATGCGCTCGTCGCGCGATTCGCGCGTATGGGCAGGGTGCCTTCGCCGGTCAATCGCTGTCAGGCCGAAGTGCCCCGTGGCGCAACTGTCCTTCCCAATCGGTGGGGAACCGCTCCCGGGCTGTGGCTGGAGGGATCGCCCGGCGTCGCGATCATGCTGCCGGGCGTTCCGCACGAGATGCGCAACCTGCTCACCCACGAAGTACTGCCCCGGCTCGCGTCGCGGGCAAGCAGCGGAGTGGTGCGCTCGCGAGCGGTACGGACGTGGGGGTTCCCGAGTCCAGTCTCGCCGAGAAGTTGGGCGGCGTCGAAGGTGAGATTGCTCCGCTCTCGCTCGCCTACCTGCCCGGAATCAATGGCGTTGATCTGAGACTCACTGCGTGGGACCTTCCCGCGGCGGAAGCGGATGAGCGACTCGGGGCAGGGATCAAGCTGTTGCACGGCAGGATTGGTGACCCGGTCTATGGAGAGGACGAGGATGACCTCGCGGCACTGCTGCTCGACCAGGCCCGACGGCTCGGCCTCTCGATCGCGACCGCCGAGTCATGCACCGGTGGGCTGGTGGGGCGCGGCTCACGGAGGTGCCCGGCAGCTCGGAGGTGTATCTGGGTGGAATCGTGGCCTATAGCAATGCGGCGAAGGTGGCGGAGTTGAACGTCTCCGCGCAGCTTATCGTCGAGCATGGTGCGGTGAGCGAACAGGTGGCACGCGCGATGGCTCACGGTGCGACACAGGTATTCGGCGCAGATGCCGCCATGAGCGTCACTGGTATTGCGGGGCCGGGCGGCGGAACCGCGGAGAAACCGGTCGGATTGGTTTTTGTAGCATCCGCGTTCGGCGGTGAGACTACCTGCACGCGCTACATGTTCCCCGGCAGCCGGGATGATGTCCGCGGGCGGGCGGCTCAAGCCGCGTTGTTCCAGCTCTGGCGACTCCTGGAAGGAGTGAGCCCGTCACCAGGGTGACAGTCAGTCTGCGCTGGAACGTTGCCATTTCCCGATGGTGAGATCCTACTTACCGACACGAGATCCTCATGGTCCACGTGCACCCGCACCACCCGCATGCTTCGGAAGCATTGCTCGATCCGGCAGACCGGATCTCGGAGGTGCTCTTCGGGGTCATCATGGTACTTACGTTTACCGGATCGCTCAGTGTCGCCGAGGCGGGACAGGCTGACGTGCAGGAGATGCTGCGCGGCGCGCTGGGTTGCAATATCGCGTGGGGAATCGTCGACGGCTTCATCCTCGTAATGTTCCGGGTGGCCGAACGGCGCCGGACATACCTCGTCGGGCGGGCGGTCCGCGAGTCCGGCGACGGAGCCGCGGCCATGCAGGCCTTGAGGAGCTGGCTGCCAAGCGAGGCGGTGGCGTTAATGGAGCCGGCCCATCTCGACCACATGATCCGGAAGCTGCGCACCCTGCCGCAACCGCCGGCTCCCCACGTCAATTGGAGTGATCTCGGTGCAGCTGGCGTCGTGTTCCTGCTGGTTTTTCTCTCGACCCTCCCGCTGATCGCACCCTTCGTGTTCATGACCGAGATTCACCGGGCGCTGCGCCTCTCCCACGCCATCGCCCTCGTGATGCTCTTCGTGCTCGGAGCCGCCTATGGGCGAACTACCGGCCAACCAGGCCTGCGGGCCGGCATCTTAATGGCAGGTTTCGGCGTCGTGCTGGCGGTGGTGACTCTCATGCTCGGGGGTTGAACCCGGTCATCCGACCCCTGGGGTCGCCGCCGGCTCCTTCGCCGGAGTCGTGTGCCTCCGGATCCTCGGTCACCCACCACACGAGCAGAGTGTAGGTAACCGCGAGTACCACCGGGCCCTACGAAGATCCCAATCAGTCCGAAACCAATCAATCCACCGATCACACCCAGGAAGACCAGCGGGAGAGGCAGGTCGGCTCCCCGCTTGATGAGGATGGGCCGCAGGATGTTGTCCATGGTGACGCAAACCAGGGTCCAAAGAAGAAACAGGGTGGCCTTCCCCGATGAGGCGCTGGAGTACATCCAGGCGACCGCCGGAAACATGACCAGCGCAGGGCCAATCTGTGCAACACAGAACAGGAAGATGACGGCCGTGAGAAACGCCGCCTGTGGAATACCGAAGAGCCACAGCCCGAGCCCGCTCAAGCGCTGTCTGCAGTATCGCGGTCACCACCACTCCGAGAGCCACACCACGGATGGCCTGTCCCGCCAAAACGATCACCCGGTCTCCTCGCTCGCCGGCCAGGCGCTCGGCGAATCGTCGAACCCCGGTGGCTGCGATCTCTCCATTGGCGTAGAGGATTCCCGCGGCTATCACGATCACGATCAGTTGGACGACCAGTGCCAGGAAGCTGCCGGCCTTGCGGCCCAGCCAGGCGATCATGGGCTGGAGGTAGGGCTGGATCTTGGTGCTCAGGTCCACCTGGCCCGAGGAAACCTCTCGCCACGCCGTTTCGATCTTGGTGCCAACCATCGGCACCTTCTGCACCCACGCCGGAGGAGGAGGTACCGTGATGTTGTTGAGCTGTCCCGATTCCAACTCTCCCAGACGACCGGCGACGGAACCAACGGCCAGCCCGATCGGGACCGCAAACAGCAGGAACAAGGCGAGCGTCATGCCCGTAACGGCAAGTGCCCGCTTTCCCCAAAGCCGTCGCTGGAGACCAATGAGCACGCGGCCAGGTCGCGACCACGATCATCGTCGCCCAGATCACGGCACCCAGCAGCGGCTGCACGATGTAAAGGGACGAAATCAACAGGAAGAGGATGGCGACGACCGCGATCGTCGTGCGGGGAAGTTCGCGGTTGGGCGTTGTCATGATCGCTCCGTGTGAATCCCAGGGTTGATACCTCCGGGACTCTCCGGAGCGGTAGTGGCGGGATGGCGGTGATTCGCGTCACCGATACACATACAGTCCTAGGGATGCCCGCGCCAGCAGCCCTCTAGGGCAACGCTTGCCCCCTGTGCCAGCTTGGCCTACTTCTCGACCCCTTCCGCGCGCTGCTATCTTTCGGTCCAAAGTGGGACTACCTCGAGAGTGTAACTGATGAAGAAACCAGATGTTAGGAATCAGGAAGCGGAGGCCGATTCCCCACGGGCTGAGGCGGAGAATCCGCCCGAGTCTGCCGTAGGGGCGGTCGGGCTTCCAGTTGAATTGAGTGAAGAGGCCGTCAAGCGGCTGGAAGACGAACTCGCCGAATTGCGCGACCGGCACGTCCGCCTCGCCGCCGAGTACGACAATTTCCGCAAGCGCGCCGCCAAGGAGCGGATCGAGCTCACCGATCGGGCCCAGGGTGCGCTGGCTGGGAAGCTGCTCGACGTGCTCGATGACCTGGACCGGGTCGAGAGCGGCGGTCAAGCTAAGTGAGAACGACGTAGTGCAACAGGCCCTCATTCTGATCGAGAGAAAACTCCGGAAGGAACTCGAGGCCGCGGGTCTCGAGCGGCTCGACCCTGTCGGTATGCCGTTCGATCCGAGCCTGCACGAGGCGGTCTCTGTCGTTCCCGCGCCCGATCCTTCAAAGGATCACACGGTAAGCGCCACCTTTCAGGCTGGGTATCGCTTCAAGGGATCGCTGCTCCGGCCGGCGCGGGTCCAGGTCTTCTCCAGCGAAGGACACGTCTAAACGTGGCCAAGGACTTCTATCAGGTCCTCGGCGTCCCGGACACGGCGACTCCCGAGGACATCAAGAAGGCCTATCGGCGACTCGCCAAGCAGTATCACCCCGACGCCAATCCCAGCAACCCGTCGGCGGCTGAGCGCTTCAAGGAGGTTTCCGAAGCGCACACCGTTCTTTCCGATGCGGAAAAGCGCAAGCAGTACGACGCGATGCGACGGTATGGCGCATTCGAGCCGCGCGCACCGGGTGGAGCCGGCCGCAGAAGTGGAGCGCCCGGCGGCGCAGGACCCAGCGTTGAAGAGTTCGATATCAATGACCTCGGCGGTCTCGGTGGCCTGGGGGACATTTTCTCCTCGATCTTCGGCCGGAGCCGCCGCGATGAGCCGGCCACTGAAACGCTCGAGACGGTAGTTGAAATTCCCTTCCGGGTCGCGGCACTCGGTGGGAAAGTCCCGGTGACGCTGCCGGTCAATGAGACCTGTTCCGAGTGCGGCGGGAGTGGTGCCGCGAAGGGCGCCAGGCTGCAGACCTGCCCCGAGTGCAACGGCCGAGGCACCGTGACCTTCGGTCAGGGGAGCTTCGCGGTCAGCCGCCCGTGTCCCAAGTGCAGGGGCCGCGGCAAGATCCCCAGCACGCCATGCCCGGTCTGTCACGGCGCCGGGGAAAATCGAGTAGAGCGTCAGGTCGTCATCACGGTTCCTCCCGGCACCGAAACCGGGACGCGCATCCGTCTCAAAGGTCAGGGAGGTTCACCCCGTCCTGGCGAACCTCCGGGAGACTTGCTCGTCACGTTCCAGGTTCAACCCGATCGCTTCTTTCATCGCGACGGGCTCGATCTGGTCTGCGAGGTTCCGATCAATGTCGCCCAGGCAGCGCTGGGAACCCGGCTGCGGGTGCGGACTCTCGATGGGAAGAAAGTCGTCCTGAAGGTTCCTGCCGGCACTCAGCCCGGGAGGAAATTCCGGATCAAGGGTCTGGGCTTGGAGAAGGGTGGCCGCCGGGGCGATCAATTGGTGCAGGTGCAGGTCGAGGTACCTGAGCACCTGACCGCGGAGCAGGAAGAGCTGTTCAAGAAGTTCGCCGAGTCGACAGACCTCAGGTACTAGCCGCCCTCAGCGTCGAGGCGAACTCGCCGCTCGCAGGACGGTTTCCATCGCGGCACGCATCGGCCAGCAACCGATGGGTGCCGCGTTCGTCTTCACCGGATGACGGCTGACGCTGGGTGTAGGTACCATCCGGACCCAGTACCCAGGCTTGGCGGTTGTCTGCCCACATCAGGGAAAGCAGGTCCCGGATCGTCGCGCGATGGGTCGGATCCTCCACCGGCACCACCGCCTCGATACGCCGGTCGAGGTTGCGCGGCATCCAGTCCGCCGAGCCGATGTAGACCTCCTCATCGCCCCGTTGAGGAAGCAAAAGGCCCGAGAGTGCTCGAGGAACCGCCCGATGATGCTGATCACCCGGATCCGGTCGCTCACCCCGGGCGTGCCCGGGCGGAGGCAGCAGATCCCCGCACGATCAGATCCACCTCCACGCCTGCTCGTGACGCCTCATACAACGCGGTGATGATCTCCGGGTCGGTCAACGCGTTCATCTTGGCGAGAATCCGCGCGGGAACGCCGTTCCGTGCGTGCTGGATCTCCCGGTGGATCATCATCAGGAAGCTGTCCCGCATGCCCTTCGGCGCCACGATAAGCTTGCGGTACTGAGTGGGCGAAGCGAAACCGGTCAGCACATTGAACAGGTCGGTCAGGTCGGCGCCCAGCTCGAGATTGCAGGAGAACAGGCCGAAATCGGTATAGAGGCGTGAAGTCTTCGGATGATAGTTGCCGGTCCCGATATGCACGTAGCGCCGCATGCCATCTCCTTCGCGGCGCACCACCAGCATCACCTTGGTGTGGGTCTTGAGTCCCGCCACACCGTAGCTCACATGGACTCCCACATCTTCGAGCCGCTTCGCCCAGCTGATGTTGTTCTCCTCGTCGAACCGGGCCTGCAACTCGATAAGTACCGCGACCTGCTTGCCTCGTTCCGCCGCCTGGGACAGCATCCGCGCGATGTTGGAATCACCGCCGGTGCGATAAAGCGTGAGCTTGATGGCCACGACGTCGGGATCGTCCACCGCGGCCTGAATGAACCGCTCGACCGAGCTTGCGAAGCTGTCGTAGGGATGGTGGACCAGCAGGTCTCCCTCGCGGATGACCTCGAAGATGTTGCGGCCCGAGGCGAGGCGCGGTTGGGTGGCCGGATGGAAGCTTTGGATCCCGAAGGGCCGGCATGTCGGCAGATGCCAGACCGAGCAGATCCGCCGTGTCCAGCAATCCGGCTACCTCGAAAACGTCATCCTGAGAGAGCGGCGAACCGGCCGACTCCTGGTCGTCGTTGAATTCCGAGAGCAGCACTTCGCGGACCGAGTGGGAAGATCCGGAGCCACCTCGAGCCGGACCACTGCGCCAAAACGCCGGTTCCGCAGGTTCTCCTGGATCGTGCTGAGGAGATCCTCAGCCTCATCGTGATCCACCTCGAAGTCGGTGTTCCGGGTGATGCGAAATGGTGAACAACCGAGAATTTCGACTCCGGGAACAGCGACTCGATATTGGCGCTGATCAGTTGCTCGAGCGGCACGTAGCGCTGTGGCGAATCCAGCGGGACCCAGCGCGGGAGAATCTTCGGAACCTTGACCCGCGCGAATCGCTCTTCTCCGTCCTGTCCTCGCAGGATGACCGCGAGGGAAAGACTCAGATTCGAGATGTATGGGAAGGGGTGGGCGGGATCGACGACCAGCGGCGTCAGCACCGGGAAGACGTTCGCCTGGAAATAGCGATCCATGGCGCGCCGCTCTTCGGGTATCAAGTCGCTGATGTTGAGGAGTGCCAGCCCCTGCCGGGCGAGGCCCGGCAATACGACGTCGTGCAGGCACTTGGAGTGCTCCCGCTGCATTTCCCGGACGACGCCGCGGATCGCCTTGAGCTGCTGTTCCGGCGTCAGGCCGTCGGGAGTGCGCTCACTGTAGCCGGCTGCCAGCTGTTCCTTGAGTCCCGCCACCCTGATCTGGAAGAACTCGTCCAGGTTCGAGCTGAAGATTCCCAGGAACTTGAGCCGCTCCAGTAGCGGCGTGCGCGGGATCCTGGGCTTCGTGCAGAACCCGGCGGTTGAACTCCAGCCATGACAATTCGCGGTTGAGAAATAGCGAAGGATGACGGAAATCGCCCAGAGGCGGCTTCGCCAGCAGGGGCGGTCAGGTGGAGGTCGGTCACAAGAAAAATCTACGTTAGCCCGTCATGGGGGCGAATCGGCGTGTAACGGACGGGTAACGGGGTCACCCCTTCTCGCCGTGGACCTCCTTTTCCCCAACCGCAAGCGACAGGAACACGCTTACCAGCCCGATCAGGAGCCCGGCCCAGAAGGCAGGCCAGAAGCCGTCGACTCGGAAGCCCAAGATCGAACTGCGCCGAGAGCCACGCGGTAATCATTAGCAGCACGGCGTTGATCACCAGGGTGAACAGTCCCAGGGTGAGCAGCACGAGAGGACAGGTCGAGCACGGTGAGAATCGGCCGCGAGGGTGCTGTTGACCAGCCCGAAAATGGCCGCAACGATCAGCAGGCCGACCGGTCCCTTGTCGTAGTGCAGCCCGTCCACGACCTGCACCGCGACGTAGAGCGCCAGGGTGTTGATCAGCCAGCGAATGAAGAGGGATCGCATCGCGAGAATTCTCCGGCCCGCTATGAGCTGGCCGGTACTGGCGCAGGTACTGATCCATCCAGTCGAGCACCGTGCTCCACCAGAGCCGCGCCGGTTGCGGGACCACAGGACCCAATGAGCCTTCATCGGGGAAGTACAGAAACTTGGACGGGACGTGCCGCAGTTGCAGGCGCGGTGAAGGCCTGCAAGTCCCTCGGACGAGATCCACCCGGTAGTCGAGCTGGCCGTGGACTACCAGCATGGGAGTCTTCCATTTGTCGAGATAGTTGGCGGGAGACCATTTCTCCATGATCGTCCGCGCCACACTGCGACAGTTGCGTCCCGCCGAACTCCCATGCCGGGAACCAGAGCTCTTCGGTGGTCCCGGTCATGCTCGAGCGGATTGAGGATTCCATCGTGCGCCACGAGCACCTTGAACCGGTCGGTCTGGCCCGCCATCCAGTAGATCATGTAGCCCGCCGTACGGAGGCGCCGGCGGCCCCGATCCGGTCCTGTCTACGTAGGGCAAGCGCTGAGACGACATCCAGCTCCCTTCATCAGGTCTTCGTAGGGCGGGCCGCCCCAGTTTCGCGAAATACTGTTGGTGAAGACCTGGCCGTAGCCGGTCGAGCCGTGGAAGTTGACCGCCGCGACGACGTATCCCCGCGAGGCAAACAGGGCGTAGTTCCAGCGGGCGTGCCACTGGTCGAGCCAGGCCGACTGAGGACCGCCATGGATCAGGTAGACTGAGGGGATATTGCCTGGTGGAGTCGAAGCGCAGGCGGCTTGATCAGCCAGCCGAAGACCAGAATCGCCCTGAGCGCCGACGAACCGGAGCGTATCCATCGGAGGCAGGTCCAGCTCCTCCAGGGCTGCATCGTGCACCTTCGTGAGCTGCCTCATCCGCTTCCCGTCCAGCCCGGCGATGAAAACCTCCTCGGGATGCGTCGCGGACTCGCGGAGGAACACCATGGACTCGCCGCGGACCGGGATCTGCACCGCGCTGTTGAGTCCACCGGTGACCAGCCGAGTCGTACTGGCCTGCCGGGACCTCGATCCGGTACAGATTGTAGGCCGCCACGCTCCTCGACCTCGGCGATCACGGCACGGGAATCCGGCAGCCACTGGAAACCCTGGATGCTGAGATCCCACTTCGCCGTGACCGTTGCCCGACGTCCGGTTGCGCGCTCGTAAGACCATGAGCTGCTGCCGGTCGGCCTCGAAGCCGGGAGTGGTCATCGCGAGGTACCCGATGTAGCGGCTGTCGGGCGAGTACAGGGGACTGTTGTCGTTCGCGAGGCTGTTCGTGATGCCCTGACGGCCTGACCCATCCGGACCCATCACAAAAATGTCGTTGTTGGTGGTCGAAGCGAGATTGGAGTCGGGATTGAAGACCACCGCGACTTCCGTCGCCACCGGAGAAATCGCCACGTCGGCGCCGCCGAGTGCCAGAGGTCGGCACGTCCCGGTCGATCGGCGTCATATCGGTGACCGCGCCGTCCGGAAGCGATACTCTGAAGACGTGCTGGCGAAGTCCGACTCGCCACTCGTCCCAGTGACGATAGAACAGATCGGTCCAGATCTTCGCCTCAGTCGGATACTTCCCGCCGCGCTTCTCCGCCTCGGTCGAATCCGGCCACTTCACGCTGGTCCAGAAGAGCAATCCCTTGCCATCCGGGCGCCCAGAGAAATCGCCCACTCCGTGCTCGAAGGTGGTGAGCTTGGTCGGCTCCGCCTCCGCGGCGCCGGCAGGCGCCAGATCTGCGAACCGCCCTCCCGGGTCGAAATGAATCCCAGGGTCCGCCCGTCGGGGACCAGCGAGCGCCTGGTCGCTGCCGCCGCCGGTCGTCGCCTGCCAGGTCTCCCCGCTGGCGGCATCCACCAGCCAGATGCGCGAGGTGGAGCGGTTATCCTCGCAGCGAAGGGGTCGAGATCGTGTAGCGCCACCAGCTTCCCGTCCGGCGACAGCTGCGGGTCGCCGACGGTGGGCATGGAGACGAACTGATCGATGGTGAGGGGCTTCTTGCTCTGGGCGTGGAGCTGGCCGGGCAGGACGCCGCGATCAGCGCAGGAGGGACCGTGGTCTCAAGCGATCACCCCCGCCGAGCACTCGGCCCTCGGGGAATACAGGACTCCTGACTGTCCCGGCGTGATCGCCCGAATGGGAGTCTCTCAAGCACGAGTCGGATTCGGTCATCCTCGCGCGGCGGTCACGGTCGCCTGTCACCGCGCGGGAACGATAGCGCAGCTGCACCTGGCAGCTTTCGCCGACGGGCACCGGCTCGGACAACCAATTCAACTCGGATAGTTCGACTGTGTGGCCGAGCAGCTCATCCGCCGAGCCGACTACCGACCTCGCGGGTCGCCAGGACGGATATCGCCACCACGTACCTGGGCTCCGAGCTGCCGCCGGGCAATCCCTTCCGCTGCCCGATGGTGAATCGGGCGAAGCCGCTGATGCTCGCCCAGCACCTCGCCGCTGGTGCTGACCAGCGGTCCCGGACTCAGGGCGGGGCCTCTTCCGGCGAGATGGCGCTCCAGGACCGACCACGTAATCGTCGTCCGGCACGAAGCAGATCTCGACCGACTCCGGCTTGTCCGCGGTCCGCGAGCCCGAAGCTTCGCGGGCGATGCGCGCGGGTTTCCAGCTTGGTGAGCCGCCGACCGGCGTGAGCATGCGGGCCACCACCGCGCGGTCGATCCCCACAGGAAGTAGCTCTGGTCCTTGCGCGGATCGGCGCCGCGATACAGGCGCGCCGTCCCGCGCGATCGCGTAGTGTCCGGTCGCGATGTAGCGCGCAGTCGAGGGCGTCGGCGTGGCGCCAGCAGGTCGCGGAACTTGGTGAACGAGTTGCAGCGGACGCACGGAATGGGAGTGCGGCCCCGGCTGTACTCCTGCACGAAGTTCTGGATCACGTGCAGGTTGAAGCGGTCCTCCAGATTCAGCACGTAGTGCGGAATGCCCGAGCTTGGTGCGCCACGTCCTCGCGCGTCGTTGATCGAGTCGAGCGAGCAGCAGGGCCGGTCGGGCACCGATCATCGCCGTAGCAGAACAGCTTCATCGTGGCGCCCACCACGTCGTAGCCCTGCTCGACCAGAGCGCGCGGCCGCGACCGAGCTGTCCACGCCGCCCGACATCGCGACGAGCACGCGGTTGTCCCTGCGAATGCGATTACGCACCGAGCGCTCCGACAGCTTACGACCTTGCGCACCACGATCGGGAACACCTCGGCGGCGCGATCGACGTCGGCCTCGGTGGTCTCGTGGCCCAAGGCTGAAGCGCAGCGCGCCCAGAGCGAGCTCGCGCGGGACGCCCATCGCCAGTCAGGACGTGGGACGGTTCGACTGCTCCGTCGAGCAGGCCGATCCCGCTGAAGCCGCCACACCGGCGAGGTCGAGGTGCATGAGCAGCGCCTCGCTGTCGGCTCCGGACACCAGAACGTTCAGAATGTGCGGAGCACGCTCCGCCGAATCGCCGCACGACGATGCAGGTCGGGAACGCCCTCGCGCAGCTTGCCGAGCAGGCGGTCACGCAGCGTTTGCATACGAGCGACGGTCGAGTCGAGTTCCGGCCACCGCGAGGGCAGCGGCGCGGCCTAGGCCAACCGCACCCGGCCACATTCTCGGTGCCGGGCGGATGCCGAACTGCTGGCCGCCGCCATGGATGATCGCTTCGAGGGCCTTCCGCTCCCGGACGATCAGCGCGCCCACGCCCTTGGGCGCTCCGATCTTGTGTCCGGAGATCGTCAGCATGGTGCAGGGAGTTCGCGCAAATCGGATCGGGATCTTCCCGAATGCCCTGGACGGCATCAGTGTGCATGAGTGCGCCGGCTTCGGAACATCGTGCCGCGATCGACGGCAACCGGCTGTACCGTCCCGACCTCGTTGTTCACCCACATCACGGAAACCACCGCCGGATGCTCGCGCAGGCGTCTGGCTCAACGCGTCCAGTTCGACCCGCCCCCGTGTGTCCACCGGCAGGATGCGCTCTTCTCCTCCCAGGTCCTTCACCGCGTGGGCCGCGGCCAGCACCGCCTTGTGTTCGGTCGCGCAGACGGCGGCGATCATCGGCTGTCCCCGGTGGCGGGCCGCCAGGCAGGCACCGATCACCGCCAGATTGTCCGCCTCGGTGCCACCGGAGGTGAATACGACCTGCTCCGGCTCCGCTCCGACCGCCTCGGCGACCTCACGACGGGCCTGCTCCAGTCCGGCCCGGGCGGTGCGACCAAAGCGGTGCGAGCTCGAAGGATTCCCGAACGCCGCGGCTCCCAGGTAGGGCAGCATGGCCTCCGAGGACCTCCGGCCGAACCGGGGTGGTGGCGGCGTGATCGAGGTAAATGGGGCTGTGCGACATGGGTGAAGATAGTGGCAGATGCGGGTTGGAGAAAGGATGGAGACCGAGACGGAGGCGAAGCTGTCATTCCGAGCGAAGAGGAATCCGATGCCAAGATCGCCATTGGATTCCTCGGTCGCTGCTCCTGGAATGACCGCTCTCCACCTCCTTCTCCCGTTTCCCCCATGGCTCTGGACCTCGAGGTTTCACCACGTCATCCACCCGCATGGTTTCCTGGGTGAAAAACGGCTCTCCGTACCGGGTACGAATCAGGGACCCGTAGTGGCATTCTGGGTCTCGATGAGGGAATAGAGATCCTGACCGGTAGGGAAAGATTTCTCCCGCGTTCTTGGCGCCATCGAATTGGCTGGAATAGCACTTGATCGCGGCCAGTTTCCGTGTCAAACTGGGCCGAAATGTCGACCACGAATGTGGGCTTCACCGGGTCTTCGCGGTAGGCGAGGGGAATACAGGAGCTTGTGAGGCCGGTGAGAGGCTCCCCGCGCAGCATCGTACTTGGCCAGACCGGCGAGGAAGCAGGCGTCGCGCCCAGGCTCCGACAGCGATTCTGTGATCAGGGTGTCTGACCGATGGGGAAGGGCAGGATCACGACCCGGGAGCGAAGTGCCGAATCTGTTCGACGACGATTCGGCGCGCCTCCTCGCTGTTTCTGCAAATGCGCGTCAGGCAGTCCGGCGTTCCGGCGTTCGGCCACCCCCAGGATCTTCGCGGCCCGCTCCGCCTCATCGCCCCGCAGCTTCGCGCTTCCATGGGTGCCGCTTTCTCCCGCCGAGAGGTCCAGAATTCCCGTTCGGTGGCCTTGATCGACGGCCTTGAGCAAGGTGCCGGCACAGGTCAGTTCCGACGTCGTCGCGGTGTGCGGCGATGGCGAGGAGATGGACGGACATGAGGTCGTGGCCAGGTGTCAGGGGTCAGGTGTCAGGAAACGGATTGCAAGATACTCTTCAACCTGATCCCTGACACCTTGACCTGGCCTCGATACGCACACCCGCACGCGAAGGAATGCTGATGTCCCCCGACCTTCATTCGCAAGCGCGTTCCTCGAGAGTCCCTCTGGCGCCATGCACGCCCTGGCCTTGGGGCTGTGCCTGGGCTGTGCTACCAGCGGCGTTGCTCCGGTGGAGTACCCTGCTGTCAGGGTCTATCACGCCGATACGGGTTCGGTCTCCGCGGCCGTCCGCCAGGTGGCAGAGTCGCTCGATGTGAAGCTGACGCCTGATTCTCCCTGGAAGAAAACGACCGCCCTTTACTTTGAAGGGCATTGGAACGAGCAACCCAAGTCCGGTTCAAGAGCATAAGACTTGGCGCACCAAAGACTGCATGACGTGCCCACGCGATCCTGCTGGAACGCAGCTCAGCCTGAAGACCGGGGAGTCCAGAACACCGCGTCGCTGAGCCTGCGGATACAATTGCGGCCAGTTGTTCCCGACAGCGTACGCGCTCCAAATGGGAGTCCGGGCTGCCCAATCCGAGATGGACGAAGGGCAAGTGACCTGGATGGACTGCGAGGCAAGGGGAAGTTCGAGGAGGTCTTTCTTGCGGCGATGGATTCGGTGTTGGGGGTGATTCCGAGTGAGCAGTGTAGGTATCAGGATCAGGTGTCAGGGATCAGGTTGAGGTAAGCAGCGCTTCCCTGACACCTGACACCTGACCACCTGACATCACTAGCTCGCTACCGCCAAACCCCGCCGCCGCCACCACCGGCGGATCGGTCAGGATCCCAGCCATTCCCACCAGGCCCAGTGGAACCACCACGCCGAGCGATGCAATGATTGCTGGCGTTCAGGTTCACGAAGTTGCGCCAGGCCCGCTGGAAAGCCTCCGGCGATGACGGGCGATGCCGCGATACGGTCCCTGAATCGGCAGGGGTTCGTGGATCGAGATGGTGAGGCTGCTCATCGAGGCGTGGGCGGACAGGTACCGCAACCGGCCCTCGTAACGCTCGATCTCCTCCCGTACCCGCGCCAGCTCCCGCTCAACCTCCAGCACGTCCTGAAGCTTGCCAGTGCGCTTCGCCGAGCAGCTCGATCAGCCGGTCTTCGAGCCGCTTGCCATTGGTAATCCGGGCCGCGACGTCGGCGTACTCTCGCCTACGTCCTGGGCCGTGATATTGACGTATTCCACCTTGCCCAGCGGCGACATTCCGTTGACCAGTCTCGTCGAAGCGCTCCGAGGGAACCCGGAGCTCGATGGACGCGGAGCGGTATTGCGCCGATCCCGCCTGATAAGAACTGTTGGCGAGATAGCCTCCGAGGCGGCCGGCAAGCTGGCGTAACTGAGCGACTGAGTTTTCCAAAGAATCGACTTCGACACTGGCCTGTCCCGTCCGAATCACCATTACCCCCGGCAGCGAGGGGCGGGCGATCGGCTGGGCATAGTTCACGTTCTCCTTCAGCAACCTTCCCGCCGGCTACGGCATCAGCGGATGCCGGTGCCGCGACTGACTGCAGTGCATCACGTCGTTCGTTCGCTTCATCCTTGCTTTTGGCATCGAAGGCGGCGCCCTCAGCCAGGCATGCGGCCACGGTGAGGGTTAGGGCGGCTGCCATCCAGGAACGCATCTTGTCCTCGGGTCAGGGGTTGCGAGGGGATGCGGCCGTGGACGGGATTTGCACAGTACGGGAGATGAGGAGACGGGAAGCGGTCAGTCGGAGCGAAGCGAGGAATCCCGATGCCAAGGTCCCCATGGGATCGCTCGGTCGCTTCGCTCCTCGGACTGACACTTCCTATCCGTCTTCCGTCTCGGCTCTATTCGTGTCGCAGGGCCTCGACCGGGTCCATCGCCGCCGCCCTATTGGCCGGATAGAGCCCGAACACGAGCCCGATCAGGATGCTGACCAGGGTGGCCAGGACCGCGCTCCACAACGGGCACGCCGGATTGGAGGTCCAGCACTTCCTTCAGGATATGACCGGTGGCCAGGCCGAAGGCGATGCCGAGGAGCCCGCCGATGAAGGTCAGCGTCGCCGACTCGACGAGGAACTGCCAGAGGATCTCCTGACGGGTGGCGCCGAGTGCCTTGCGCAGTCCGATCTCCTCGGGTCCGGTCGGTGACCGAAACCATCATGATGGCCATGACGCCGATCCCGCCGACCAGCAGAGCCACGCTCGACAGGGCAACCATGACCCCGAAGAACGCGGTGGTCAGGTTGCTGATGGTATCGAGGATCTGGTCCTGGTGATCACGTCGAAGGTGTTCGGCATGCCGGGCCGAAGCCGCCGTTCCCGCCGAAGCGCCGCAATCGTGAGGTCCTTCGCGACGGGGACCGAGACCCGGGGCCATCCCTTCACCGAGAGGAAGAGCCCGTTGGTCTCGTCGTAGCGGTAGTTCCGCTTGGCGGTGACGAAGGGCATGATGGCGCCGATCTGCTGCCCGGGCGGTTCGAAGATGTTGGCCGGCCGCTGATAAATGCCGATCACGGTGAGCGCGACGCCGCCAACCCGGATCCGCCGTCCCATTGGATCGATCTCTCCGAACAGCCGGTCCGCTGACTCTTCTTCCAGAACCACGACAGGCTCGCCATCCAGTTCCGAGGGCGAAGAAGCGGCCCCGGAGCAGGGTGCCGCCCAGGATCTCCATGTAGTGCTCGTCCGCTCCGTAGACCGTGACCGTCTGGGTCGAGACTCCCTGGTACTCCATGCGGAGGAACATCTGGACCCAGATCCCGGCGTATTCGAATCTCGGGGACGTCGCGGACAGCGATCGCGTCCTCCTCGGTGAGAACCGGACGGATCCTGACCTCATACGGCAGATGGTCGGGATTGAGCGGGGTCTGGCTGAAGAACCGCATCACGTAGAACGCGCTCGGCCCCGCCGTGTTCATGGCGTTGAAGATCTGGCCGCGAATGCCCTCCACGATCGATGCCATCGCCATCACGGTAGAGACGCCGATCACGACGCCCAGAATCGTGAGTGCGGAGCGGAGCTTGTTGGGCGCAGGGCGTCCAGTGCGATCCCGACTCCTTCGTCGAGGTTCCGAAGGATCATGTCATTCGGCGCGGAGGGCGGTGATCGGATCGAGCCGGGCCGCCCGCGTGGCGGGATACACCCCGAAGAGGATGCCGGTCCCGGCGCCCAGCAGGAGAGCGACACCGATTGACCACATCGTCACCCGGGCGGGGAGCGGCGTGAACGCGGAGACCGCCAGCGAGAGGAGGTAACCGCCCAGCACGCCCTGGATGCCGCCGAGGGTGGAAAGCACCATCGCCTCGATGAGGAACTGGCGGCGGATGTCCGCCCGGGTGGCGCCGAGCGACTTCCGGATGCCGATCTCCCGGGTGCGCTCGTTCACCGTCATGAGCATGATGTTCATGATCACGATACCGCCGACCACGATCCCGATGCAGACCACCGCCGGGACTACGGTGAAAGCACCTGGGTGAGGCTACGCCAGAACGCGACCAGCGCGTCTGCTTTGTCAACCGTGAAATCGTTGGGCTCATTGGGACGCAGCCTATGAGCGACGCGCATCGCCTCCTCGGCCCGCTCCATGGCGGAGGGAGCAGATCGGAGCTGGCCATCTTGACCGAGACGGTCGTGGTCTTCCGGCGGCCGTAGATCGCCTCGAAGGTCGAGATGGGCACCAGGGCGAAGCCGTCGAAGGACTGGCCGAGGACCCGGCCCTTCTTGGCGGTCACCGCCTTCACCGTCATTTCCCGGCCAGCCAGGCGGATCCTCCGGCCGATGGCCTGGTCCGCTCCCCGAACAGCTTGTCGGCCACGTCGTAGCCCAGGACCACCACGTAGCGCCGCTCCCGGACGTCGGGATCGGCGAGTGGCTCCCCGCCACGAAGCGATAGTCCTGCACCACCTGGTAGGGGAGTGACTCCGAAGATCAGCACGTCGCCGACCGTGCGGTTCCGGTAGGTCACGTCGGTCGTCGGAGTAGGCCATCCGGACTGGAGGGAGACGGCCTGGGCGTCGGGGATGGCGCGATGAACGACGGCTGCGTCTTCCCGGGAGAGCCGTGGGCGCTTCGCGATCTCTCGCAACTCGTCATCGCTCAGGAGGCCGACGGCGATCGGGGTGCGCCGGACCTGAAACGCGTTGGTCCCGATGACCGCCCCGGTGATGTTCTCCTTGACGTACGCGTTCATGCCCTGGATCACCGCGACCACGGTGACCAGGAACCCGACCGACACGATGATGCCCAGGAGGGTGAAGAAGGAACGAAGCTTGGCGCCGAGAATGGACTGCACCGCCAGCTTAAAGGCTTCGTAGAAGGGCATGCTGGAAAATACAAGGGAGACGGAGACGGAGAAGGAGACGGCAGATTTCAGATGCAGATGCAGAATGGAAGTCGCTCGATAGCCCTCCATCTCGCTCTGACATCTCAATCTTCTTCCGTCTTCCGTCTTCCGTCTTCCGCTACTCGTACCTCAACGCCTCCACTGGATCGAGCTTACTGGCTTTGTTGGCGGGATAGAGGCCGAAAATGATCCCGGTCAGAATCGGACATCAGCACCGCGGCGACGACCGACAGCAGCGGTACGACGGCGGGAATCGAAGTGAAGGAGCGAATCCCCCAGGCGATGAGGCCACCCAGCGTCATCCCGACGATGCAGCCGACCAGGGTGAGGTCGCGGCCTCCACAAGGAACTGGAACATGATCTCCCGCCGGGTGGCACCGAGCGCCTTGCGCACGCCGATTTCCCGGGTGCGCTCGGTGACCGAGATCATCATGATGGCGACGACCCCGACCCCGCCCACCATGAGCCCGACGCCCGACAGCGCCAGCATCACCAGGAAGAAGCCGCTGGTGATCTTGTTCCAGGTATCGAGGATCTTGTCCTGGCTCACCAGGGCGAAATTGTTATCCTGCGCCGGCTTGAGACTCCGCGACGACCGGATCGCCGGCGGTGACCTCGTCCATCGACTGATCCACCGAGGCCCAGGGCTGGGGGCTCACGGCGATCTCCATCCAGCCCTTCCAGTAATCGCAGACCTTGACGAAGGTCGAATGGGGAATGGTGACGGAGGGAGAGTCGTTGTCGCCGAAGAGGCTCTGCGGCTCGGTGTACAACCCCACCACTTCGAACGGCTCTCCCGAGATCTTGATCCGCTTGCCGATCGGGTCGCGGCCGGGAAGAGCTGCTCCGCGAGCTTGTTGTTGATCACGCGCGACCCGTGCGCTCGCCGCTTCTTCGAGATCCGTGTAGTTACGTCCCTGCGTGATGGTTCCTCCTACCGAACGGACCCAGCTCGGGCTGAATCCGGTGGTCTGCACACTCCTCAGGTTCACGTCGCCGTAGGAGACGGGTCCGCTGAGTTCCCTCTCTCCACGTGACTTCCCGTACGGTGCGCAACTTCTGCAGCATCTTGGCTTCGTCGACCGTCAGCCAGGGATTCCGCCGCCAGGGGACAATTCGTCGGAGCCGTCGCTGATGGTCGAGGCCACCCTGGAAAAACCGTTCGACGAAGAAGGTCTTGGGGCCCAGGGTCTCGAGCATGGCCGAGACGCTGCGGTTGATCCCGGTGATGGCCGAAGCCATTGCGATGACCACCATGACGCCAATGGCCACACCCAGAATCGTCAGGGCGGCGCGCACCTTGTTGGCCCGAAGCGAGTCGAGCGCAATGGCCACGCCTTCGAAGATCCGTCCAATGTTCATAGCGCCTCCGCTATTCCGCGCGCAGCGCGACGATGGGATCGAGCCGTGAGGCCCGGCTCGCGGGATACACCCCGGCGAGAATTCCCACCGTCATGCCGAGTAACACGCCCACCGCGATCGACCAGGGCGCCACCGCGGCCGGCAGGGGGTGAGCCCGCGGACCAGGAACGCCAGCCCGATCCCGGTCCCGACTCCCGAAGGCTGCCCCACCGTCGCCAAGCGTGGCGCTTTCCACGACGAACTGGGCCAGGATGTCCCGCCGCTTGGCGCCGAGGGCCTTCCGGATCCCGATCTCGCGGGTGCGCTCGGCCACCGCCATGAGCATGATGTTCATGATCACGATCCCACCGACGACGAGCGAGATGGCAACCAGCATCGGCAGGGCGGTGATCAGGACTTTGGAAATGCTCCTCCACCCCTGCAGCGCACCCTCTGCATTCTGCAGATCGAAGTTGTTCTGCTGGCCGGGGCGGAGGTGCCGCTTGTTGCGCATCAGCGACTCGGTCTCGCCCATCGCCACCAGCATCGTAGGTCGGGTTGGCCGTCTTGATCTGCAGCTCATCCAGGACGTTCATCGGGCAGATGTAGCGCCGGGCCGGTGCCGTGAACGGCATCACCGCGAACTTGTCCAGCGAGAGCCCGAACAGCGTACCGCGCTTGGCCGCGACACCGATCACCCGGTAGGGCAGCCCCGCGATCCTCACCTCCTTGTCCAGCGGATCCACTCCTTCGAAGAGCTTTTTCTGCCAGCAGGTCGCCGATCACCGAGGACCGGCGCGCCGACTCGGACTTCCTGCGGGGTGAAGATGCGGCCGGAGGCGAGTCCGATGTTCTTGATGTCGAAATAGGTGGGCTCGGTCCCCATCAGCTCGATGTCCTTCGCCTGCTTGGTGCCGTAGGTGATCAGCATCCGGTCGGAGCAGAAGCGGGCGAAGGTAGCGGGCGTCTTCAAACGCTCGGTGACGTAGTCCGCGTCGTCATAGGTGATCCGCGGCCGGCGCTGCCATTCCCGCCATTCGTCGTCGGTGACGTTGCCGGTGTTGATGCCCGGTGCGCGGCGCAGAGTGAAGGTGTTCAGGCCGATCAGCTGGTTGGCGAACTGATCCTCCATGTACACGTTCATGCCCTGCACGATCGAAACGACCGCGATCAGGAAGGTGACGCCGATCAGGACCCCGATCAGCGAGAAGAAGCTCTTGAGCTTCTGGGCGACGATGGTGCGGAGCGCCATCCGCACCGCCTCGAACAGCGGCATCTAGGCTGCGGCTTTCGTGTTCCTGGTATCGGTGTCGAGGCGCCCGTCGCGCAGCACGATCACCCGTTCGGCGTACTGGGCGATCGAGGGCTCATGGGTCACGACGACAATGGTCTGTCCCTGGCTGTGCAGCTCACCGAAGACCGCCATGATCTCCTCGCTCGTGGTGCTGTCGAGGTTCCCGGTGGGCTCGTCCGCGAGGAGCAGGGAAGGGCTGTTGACCAGGGCCCGGGCGATGGCCACCCGCTGCCGCTGGCCGCCGGACAGCTCATTGGGACGATGTCCCATACGGTCGCCCAGGCCGACGCGTTCCAGCGCCTGGCGAGCCCGCCGCCGCGCGCTCTCCCGCGGATACCCCTGCATACACCAGAGGCAGCTCGACGTTGTGCAGGGCGGTGGCCCGGGGAGCAGGTTGAACGTTTGAAACACGAACCCGATCTCCCGGTTTCGGACCCGGGCCAGGGCATCGTCCGACATGCCGGGATACCTCCTGGCCGTTGAGCCAGTAGGCGCCGCCATTCGGGGTGTCGAGACAGCCAATCAGGTTCATGAAAGTGGATTTACCGGAACCCGAGGGTCCCATGATGGCGACGTACTCGTTGCGGCGGATTCCCAGGGTCAGACCCCGGAGCGCCAGGACCTTCTCCGCGCCCATCTCGTACTCGCGGACGAGGTCCTCAACCTGGATCACGAGGTCGCTCATGACTTCTTCTCTTCCTTCTTCTCTTCCTTCTTCCCGGAATCGCTCACGGCCTTCTTGACCTTGGTGCCGTCCTTGAGGTCCCGGATGGCCTGGTAGCTGCCGGAGACAATGGTCTCACCCGACTTCACCCCTTCGAGGACCTCGAAGTATTCTCTCCCGCGATCCCGACCTTGACCGGCCGGAAGGTGGCGACGCCGTCGTTCACCACGAACACGCCCTCGGTCTCCTTCTTCTTCCCGACGGTGGGCTTGATCGTCGTGTCGCGCGGAACCGACTCGTTGGGCACCGGCTCGTTCTCCCGCACCGTCAGGGCGATGATGGGCACGCTCAGGACGCCTTTGCGAACGTCGGTGATCACCCGCGCGGTGGTGCTCAGGTCGGGCCGGATGTCTGCCGGCGGCTTGCTCAGGGTGACCTCGACATCGAAATCCACCGCCCGGTCGTTGGAACCCGAGGCGGTCTGCGTCGAGGTCAGCTGGGCGCTGTTGCTGATCTTGGTCACCCGGCCCAGGAAGGTGGTGTCGGGGAAGGCATCGATGCTCACTTCCACCGAGTCTCCCTCCTGGAGACGGACCACGTCGGTTTCGTCCACCTGGACCTTGGCCAGAATGACCGACATGTCCGCGATGGTCATGAGCAGGCCCACGTCACGCGAAAACGTGCCCGGAACCGCGACCTCACCCTCTTCGACCGCGAGCCGGGTTACCCGGCCCGAGATTGGAGCCACCAGCCTCGTCTTGCGCAGGTTGTCCTGGGCCTCCTGCATGCCGGCCTTGGCTGATCCACCTGGGCCTGGCTGGACTTGAGGTTCGCCTCGGCCACATCGCGTGCGGTCTCCGCCTGCTCCACGGCTTCTTCGGAGATCAGGCTGGTGTTGGATGCCTGAAGGTCCTTGGCTCGTTTGAGGGCCCGCTCTGCCTGATCCAGGTTGGCGCGGCTCCGGATCAGGTCGCTCTGAGCGGAAGCGAGCAGCGCCTCGGACCGGGAGACGGCGGCCTGGTAGAGCGCGGCGTCGATCTGGAGCAGGAACTGCCCCTTCTTCACCATGTCGCCCTCTTTCACGGCGATCTCGGTGATCCGCCCCTGGATGTCACTCAGGATGTCGACCTTGGTCTCAGGCTCGATCGTCCCGCTGGCGGTGACGGTCGAGACCAGGTCCCGCGTCCCCACCTCTTCCATCCGGACTTCGACCGCCTTCTTGTTCTTCTTCGCGGCGGTGAGGGCGACGACGCTGCCGATGCTCACCAGCAGCACCATCAGGACGAGACTGAGCTTCATGCGACGCGACATTTCACACCCTCGTTTGGTTAGCGGAGCGGGCGACCAACTGCGGCCTCAAGGATCGCCACGGCCCGGTGATACGCATACGTAGCGGCGATGTAATCGCCTTCTGCCCGCTGCACCGCGTTCTGTGCATCGGTTACCTCGAGTGAGCTGCCACTACCCAGACGGTAGCGATCCTGTGCCAGCCGGAGCTGGTCGCGGGCCGCGTCCCGGCTCTGCGCCTGCACTCCGATGGCCTTGTAGGAGGCGTTCAAGGCGAGGTAGCGGGTGTTCACCTCGGTCCGGATCCTGAGTGCCGCGGCCCGGACGTTTTCATCCGCGTCATCTCTCGAGCTCCTGCGCCTGCGAGACCTGCAGAGAACGGCCAAATCCGGTGAAGATCGGCAGGGAGACGCCGACCTGAAACTGGAAGGGGTTCTTGATGAAGTGCCCCGGGAAGGTGCCGTTGGCGTCCTTGATCCGGCTCTCGGCAGTGGAGTCAAGTGCGGTGCCGGTGGAATTGAGACCGGCGCTGCTGAAAGCAGGCGGCCGAGCCAATCACCCAGGGAAAGAAAGCGCGGCTCGCACCGAATCCTCAAAGACGCAGCCCTGCGCCTGACTCTGTGCGCCGAACGTCGCCTGCTGCAGCAACAAGCCCTCATCGGTCTGCTGGTTGGTGAATCCTCCCCAAACGGCAGATGCGAACAGCGTAGGGAAGAACTGCGACCTGGCTATGCCCACTCCAGCCGACGCCGCGTCACTCCGGTAGCGCAACGCGCGGAGGGCCGGGTTTTCTTCCTCCGCCATTTTCAACAGATCATCCAGCTGGAAGACGGGCTCCGTTACCGGGAAGGAGTCGGAGAGCGCAATGAGCTGGACGTCCACCGGAGGGACCACGCCCATCTGGCGGAAGAGCTCCAGCTTGGCCTCGTTCTCCGCTTGCTGGTCACGCAGCAGCTGGACATCGGCGGTCCCTTTTTGCACCTCGGCCTGCTTAACCTCGATCAGAGTACCCTGGCCCACGTTGAAGCGGGCTTGGGCCAGACTGAAGGAAACTCTGGTTCCGTTCCACCTGCTGGCGCGGACACCGCGACCTGAGCAGCACTCGCCGCGGCGATCAGGTACTGGTTGGTGATGTTGAACCGCAGCAACACTCCTTCGTTGTCGATCTCTTCATTGGTGGCCTTGAGGTTCGCCTTCTGCTGGCTGGGCGCGATCAACCGGCCACCATCCAGCTGGTAGGTGAGCCTCGCTTGCCAGTTCGACTGGACGAAGGCCGACGTTTGCTGAGTGAAGCCCTGGCCCAGGTTGGCCTGGCCGGTACCGGTGTATCCCACCCGCCGCCCAAATCGGCTCCGGGAAGCAGGTTCCCAGTACGCGTTCCTCAGCGCCCACTTTGCCGGCCCGGCATTGTTCAGGAACTGGCGGTATTCCGGGCTGCTGGTCTTCGCCTCGGACAACGCCTGCTCGAGCGACAGGGTGACGCTTGGAGGGGATCGTCGAATCAGGGGTCTGCGCGCGTGGCCGCGCTAGCGCACACAACAAGCCGGATCAGGCTGGCGGAAAGGGTCCAGCTGCGTCGCATGTTTGCATCCCAAATGATTGGTGGTAAACGCGGCTGCCCCTCATACGGAGGGGCATCCAGGCAGTTTCAGCTTGGGACAAACCGGGCAAAAGGGAGCGCCGACAAGAGGTTACTCTCAGGGTGCGCGGGACGCCTCGACGCCGAGGTCCGGTCGGACAATCCGGATCAACCTGCCGCCCGCGTCCAGCTGGATCTCCCCGGTGAGCCCCGGTCAGCCGGATCTCTTGGATGGCGTCGTGGTCCGGGGGTTGGTAGTAGCCGCTGGGACGCGCTCCGCCTGAAAGGCCAGCCTCCGGCCCGAGCGGGGAAAGAGCGCAGTCATCGGAGTGGCCTTCTCCCCGCGAGTGCCACGATCTGGAGATATGGTGCAAAGAGGCTGTCCTCCAAGACAACGACCCCGGCGCCTCCGGGAAATTCGTTCGCGCTTTCGCCGCCGCGCCCAACGACCCGGACCGTGATTCGGTTACGCCCGCCGGCGACCAGAATCTGGCTCGTGGCAACGCTCGTCCCGCGCCGATCGAGTAGCAGGGTGAACGCATCAGGACCACTGCGTCCCCAAATGGCGCTCACCTCGACCACAGGCTTGGTGGCCGGGAATCGGGCGATTGAAGTGAAGACTGTCCACGACACTCGGGTCAGATTTGTTCGGGACCCGACGAGAATGACTCCCGGCCGATTTCCTGTCCACCCCTGCTGATGATGAGAACTCCCTGATCGCTTTGTGCCGAAGACCGGAGCTGGGCCGGCGCCGAGGCACACTACTAACGGCAGGATGCGCAGGGAAGAGTCATGCCGGTATCGCGGGAAAAGGGAAACAGCGGGACGCCACCCGATCCAGCATGAAAGTATAAATCCGCTGGCCCACCTCGGCTGTCGAGCCGACCGGGATCGGTCACGTTCTGATCCTGCCATGTCTGGCCGCCAGCCAGATAGAGGGCAAGCGACGTTTCGGCGGCCAACGGCGTGATGCTGCCGGCCGGCTCCCCGGCAAACTCCGCCGGGTCGAAGGTAGCCAGGTCGACTACCTGTAACCGGGCCTTGAGGGGGCAGGATGGTGCCGAGGGCTTCAAGATGGGGATCGTAGGCCTGGGCCGAGAGGATGACGAACTCCTCGATCCCTGCCGACGCTTCCCACGAGGCGATAAGTTCGTTCATGACCCGGTGCAACGTCTTGCGCTGGAGCCCGGCCGAACCCGGAAGGCATGAAGGTATCCGGCCGGTTGACCCCGAATGAAATGAGAGGCGATCGCACCACGCGAAATCGAGCCGAGAGATCGTCCGCCAGACGCTCGACCAGCGCCCCGATCACGCCAAGCGGGAGATGGGGCGCGTGTCCCTCGAGGGTTCCCACCGGGATGATGAGCCAGGGCCGGGCGGCGACCAGACCGCGAACTGCCGCAGCGGTCAGGTCTTTGAGGCACAACGGATGTCCGTTCTGATTCATCGTCATGGCTGGTCGGCAATCATTGGCGCGACGGCTATTGCCGCCGCGGAGTGGCTGCGTCGTCCGGCGCCGGTCTGGACCCTTGCGGTCGCCGTGCTGCTCCTGGGTGCCATCTATCTCTCGTGGCCGCGTCGGCAGCGGTGGATGGTCGCTCTCTCCCTCGCCTTGGCCGCGCTGACTCTTGCCATGGCCATCGGCGGGCGTCGTGTGAGCTCTATCGAGCACCAGTGGCTCTGCCGTGCGGGAACGCCTGGTCACCCAGGCGTCTCAACAGCTCGAGACCGAACTCCGCCAGGCATTGCATCGGGCCGACGCCGCAGCCGCGAAGGCGCTCGAGGCTGCGAAGGGAGACCGCGCGGCGGCATTTAGCTCGCTCGCTCAGTCTACCAACTCGGCGGGCCCCGAACTCGGCGCTCGCCATTCTCGAATCCACTGGAACGCCGTGGGCCTGGGCCGGGCGACACCGGCTGCTGCCCGACGCCGAGGGCGATTCGATCGCGGTTCGAGCCGATGGATATTACGTCGTGCTGGAGACGCGCCGCCACTCGCCCCAGGGCCGGGTGGCGGTGGCGAGCACCCTGATCTGGGCCCACTCCACCGCCCCCGACCCGAGGGAAGCCTGAGCGCCCGGTTCGCCGCCCGCACCCGCGTTGGCCTGGAGGTCTTCCCACCCGGCACCGCCCCGCACCAGAGCGACGTCTTCGATTTCGAAGAGCCCACCACCGCAGGCCCGCGGCTTCTCTTCAGCGTCCTTCCGGTCCCGCCTGATCAGGGTGAGGCCAAGGAACGGGAGCTGGCTGCGGCCAGACGCGGTGTCGCCGCTGCGGCCGTACTCGTGCTCCTGATCGGAGTGCTCGGCGCAGCGGGGCCGGCTCACGCTGCTGGCATCTCTTCTGGCATTGCTGTGGCTCGGGCTCCGTTCCCCCGCGGGATCCGCTCTCGGTTTCGAGGACTTCTTCTCCCCGCGACATTCTTCCGGGCCTCCTTCGGCCCGTTCACGACCTCGGCTGGGGCACTTGGCCTCTCGAGTCTATTGCTCCTGCTCGCCGGAATCTGGCTCTGGCGTCGTAGCGCTCCGCGGCAGCCCTGGCAGCGTGTTGTCGGGGTGGTCCTGCTCGGTGCGGCTCCGTCTTTTCTCACCGAGCTGGGCCGTGGCATCACCCCTCCACTGAACGGTGTGTCGGCCCAGTTGTGGGCTACCTGGCAAGTAGTCCTGGCGCTGGCCGCCAGCGCCGTGATCGTGCTCGCCGCTGCGTGCTTGCGGCCCGGCTCTGAAAAGAAGCGAGCGACCGGGGCCTGCTCCTGGGCGTGGGGATCGCGCTCATCGCAGCGCTGATCGGTCCTCAGGATCTGGAGTCCTCCCTCGGCTATCCCACATGGTACACGCTTCTCTGGTTGCCGGCACTTTTCCTGGTCGCTCGATCGACGCCACGCTGGGGAAGTGTCGTCGCCATCGCGCTCGTCGCGGGCAGTGCCGCGTCGCTGGTAACCTGGGCGGCGGTCCTCAACGGGCGTATCGCGGTGGCGCAGCGGGACCTTGGGAGACTCGGAGAAGTAGAGGATCCTCTGGCCGAACCGTTGCTCGAACGATTGGCGGAACAGCTTACGGCGCAAGGAGGAGTCCGAACCAGCGGCGGAGATGTACGCCCTCTGGCGCACGTCTTATCTCGGAGAGCAGGACTATCCTGTGCGCCTCACCTTGTGGGGTGCTCGGGGTGAGCGGGTGGCCGATCTGTCGCTCGATGCGATGGATCTACCAACCCCATTGTTATCGGCGCTGGTGCAGGGCATGGACAGCAGTACCAGCCGGACCATCACCCGCGCGGCGCGGGTCCCGGACTGCACTACATCCTGATCCAGCGGTTGAGCGACGGCGATGTCTTCACGGCGGCTATCGGACCACGGACCCGACTGATCACGCCGACTCGGCTATCCCGGCTGCTGCGTCCCCGGCTGAAGGCGCGCCGCTTGTATGACCTCGCTCTCACCCCTCCCGGTGTAAGCACGGCTGGTGAACCGGCTCAGGTCGGTTGGCGGCGGGTAGGCTGGGAGGTTCGCAACGAGCGGCCACTGACCCTCTTCGGCGCCGTGCGACACGCCCATGCATCGGTCTCCCTGCACGCGCCGCTTTCGCTGGCGGTGCGCGGGGCGCTGCTCGTTCTGCTCGATGCGACGGTGGTGATCGTCATCTGGCTCCTCACCACGGTCCGACTGGAGGGTCCGAGACGGCACTGGTCGTTCAAGCGGGTCGCTCGCTCGTTCCAGGTTCGCCTCGCCGCGACGCTGGCGGTGTTCTTCGTGGTCCCCGCCGCGGGATTCGCCGCGTGGAATTTCTCGCGCTTCGATGCCGAGGCCGCACGGAGCCGCGACCTGTTGATCTCCCAGGTGCTCCGCGATGCGGTATTCACCGCGGGCGGCCTGCTGCGCGGTCCAGGAGAGATCCTGACCTTCGGGCTGCAGGAACTCTCCGACCGGCTCGATGCCGATCTCGCGCTCTACAGCGGCGGCACCTTTGCTCGCCACCAGCGCGCCCATCCTCCACGACCTCGGTCTGCGTCGAACCGCTGGTGGATCCCAGGGTCTTCGTCCGGCTGGGACTGGGGGACGAGATCGCGCAGATCAGAAACGGGACGACCTACATGTCACCGGTGCGGGTGGGCTATCGCGTGGTCCAGAGCGGCCCCGGGCGGGATCGGCATCCTGGCGACGCCTCAGGTGGCGGACGACTGGTTCCTGGCGGAGACCCAGCGCGATCTCGCCTTCTTCCTGCTGCTCGCGACGCTGGTGGGAATCGCAGCAGCTGTGGCCGCGGCACAGGTCGTGGCTCGAGCGCTCGCTCGCCCGGTGGAGGAGCTCAGGACATCCGCACTGTCACTGGGACGGGGAGAGACACCGCCACCGCCGGAGACGCCTCCGGTCGAATTCGAAGAGCTGTTCGGCGCCTTCGCACGGATGTCGTCTGACATTCGGTCGAGTCAGGCTGCACTCGGAGAGCGCCCGTCGCCGAACGGCGGCGGTGCTGGCGGACGTTGCCACCGGTGTGCTGGCTCTCGATGCCCGAGGTGCGGTGATCATCGCCAATCCTCGCGCGAGAGAGATGCTGGGACATCCGCTGGCCGAGGGTGAAGGAATGGCCCCGGCGCTGGGTGCAGGATGGGCGCCGCTCGCGAAAGCGATGGAGTCGTTCACTCAGGGCGGGCCCTCCGCCGGCGAGTTGGAGATCGAAGGACGCCGGCTGCGCTATCCAGCTGGAGAAACTGGGGACGGATGTCGGTGGCGCCGTGCTTTCGCTCGACGACATTACCGATGTGACTCAGGCGGAACGGGTGCTGGCCTGGGAGAGATGGCTCGACAGGTCGCCCACGAAATCAAGAACCCGCTCACACCGCTCCGGCTCGGGATCCAGCACCTGAGGCGAGTCTATCGCGAACGTCGCGGCGAGTTCGACGAGACTCTGGAGACGACGTCGAGCCGGATCCTGGCGGAGATCGACCGGCTCGACACGATCGCTCGGGGGTTCAGCAGATTCGGATTGCCGCTGGAAGAGGCGGCTCCGCTGGAGAGTGTCAGATCTCCTCGCCACCGCGCGGAAGTGGCGGATCTCTACCGGCTCACCGGCGAGGCGTCTCGGTGTCGGTGAAGGGCAACGGACCACTGCTGGCGTCCGGCCCGGCGCGACGAGCTGAAGGAAGTGCTGGGCAATCTGGTGGAGAATGCCCGGAATGCCGGTGCCAGCTCGATCGAACTGTCGGTGGCCAAGCCGGGATTCGCCGTGAAAGACAACGGCCGGGGAATACCGGCCGAGCTGTTGCCGAGAATCTTCGAGCCCAGGTTCTCGACCACCACGCAGCGGGTCGGGGCTGGGGCTCGCGATCGTGAAGCGGCTGGTCGAGAGCTGGGGTGCGGCGGTCGAGGTTCAGAGTGTGCCACGCGCAAGGCACCGACAGTCGCCATCGCTTGGCCCGATGGCAACTGCTCAGGGTCCAGCGAGCGCCGGCAGTTCCCCGGTAACGCGGACCGCGTCCGGTCGGGAGGTCCCGGCGACGACCTGCAGCGCCGCCTTCAGTCGGGTCAGCACGTCCGGCAAACTCCGGCGTCTGGCTCAGATCGGTAGTTTTCCTCGGGATCATCCAGGAAATCGTACAACTCCATCGAGCCATCGCCGTTGCGGATCAGGCGGTGACGGTCGAGCACGATGGAAGCCATCGCGCCTTTCGCTACCTGCGTGTTCTTCGGCAGCGCGACTGTTGTAACTCAGCTCCATGACCAGTGGTGTCTCCGCCGGTCGGCCCGGTCGGAGCGGCGAATCTCCCCAGAAGCGCTCGCAGCGAGCGGCCGGGGATGGGATGCTGGCGTGATTCCGGCGAGTGACAGCATGGTGGCCGACGAGATCGCGGAGTGAGACGGCCGTGTTCACGCGGCGGCCGCGAGGAACCTTGGGAGGATAGGAGACCAGAAGCGGGACCTCGAGCGCGCGGGCGGAAGCAGATCGTCGCCGTGGCCGGTGGCGCCTTTCTCGCCGAACAGATCTCCATGGTCGGACGTGACGACGACGATCAGTCCGATCCAGGTCGCCCCGTTGTTCCAGCGCGCCGAGCAGCTCCTCCAATCTGCTGGTCGAGATAGGCGATGGTGGCGTCGTACGCATCGCGCCGCACTTCGAGCTAGCTCGTTCGAGAGGTTTCTTCCCGGCATAGCTCGCCGCCAGCATCTGCTCGATCTTCGCCCTCGTCTCCGCCCCGACAGCTGAACAGCGTGTCGAAGGGTGCCACCGGCACCAGCGGGATGTGCGCGTCGTAGTAGTTGAGGAAAACGAAGATACGGACGCCCGGAGCGGTGTTCCAGCCAGTTCAGGACTTCCTGGTTGATCTTCGAGTCCCCGCGTTTCCGTCCCCGGCAGATCGTAGGACTTGAAACAGCCGCCGGAACCAGCTCTGTTCCAGATAGTAGCCGCCGATCGGAGCTGCTGTGGATCAGCTCACCCGTCGCTAACCATGAAATCGGCGTAGTGCAGTGGAACCCCTGCCCAGTCCTTCGTCCGGCGCCCAGGTAGCAGTTTGTTCGCCGACGAACCCTGCGGTGGCATATCCCATGGGCCGCGAAGGCCTCGGCCACGACAGGGTGGGTCTCGATCCAGCGGCGTGAGCCCAGTCCGCGCTGTGCTGCGTGGGGCACGCGTCCGGTGAAGATCGAGGCGTGGAGACGGGAGAGTCCAAGGCGCGTTGGTCAGGGCGTGATCAAACACCACGCTGCGCGCCGCGAAGCCGCTCCAGGAAGGGTGGTAGGCGCGGTGGTAGCCGTACACGCTGAGGTCGAGCGTCAGCGAACCGTGTCCAGAATGATGAGCAGCACGTTGGGCGCTGCCGGATCTGCTAGCCGGCAATGCCGCGACGCCCGCGATCGCTCCTGCCAGGCCAGCCAGGCATGACGACCCACCGCCAAGACAGAGCGATCAGGCCCGCCAGCCAGGGCAGGGACGCGTCGCGCCAGTCCGGCGAAGACTCGGTCATCCGTGGCGCAATCCAGCGCTGGAGTTGCAGCGCTATCGCCTGCTGCGAGGATGACCCAGGCCCGGCGATCCACCGAAGGAAGCGGAAGAGAATGGAGATGAACCGCGAGGAACCCGTACGTCCAGAGTACTACGCGGCCACCCGATTCGTCCTCGCGGCCAGCCATGCGATCAGAAGTACGAGGAGTCCCAGCTGCCAAGCAGTAGCATGGCATCCGCCACCGGCGTCATCCACGCGAAATCCGGACTCGTGAAGGTGCCCAACCTTCTTGATCCCCGCAGCCTGCAACAGGATGATGCCGACCTCGATGCAGGCCGAACATGAAGGCATACCAGAAGCCCGACGAGCAGAACATCCAGCGGTGGCAGGCTGACTTTCTCGTCGACTCACTGACGCCTCCTTCGGCCTGACGCTCTACCGGGTGAGAGCCAGGCTTCTGCGGTCGATTCGCCACAGGTTGTCAGGCGAAAGGTGCACGCCGCCGACCCAACGGTCCATCTGAGTCAGGGTACACCAGTCGCGCCGTCCTGCAAGGACCTCGCCGCCCAGCGCGGTGCGACGGACATTTTGACCCTCGGCGCTCCATTCGACCAACGGTGTCGGCGACGCCATTCAGCCCATGGAGCCGGGTCGCAAACATCAGGTCAGTAATCCAGGGACGACCTCTCTACCCGCTGAAAGGCGTGGTACGCCGCGTTCAGCTTCTGGGGAGAATCACTGAGAGCGGCCAAGGCGCGTTCTTCGCTGAACGCCAGTCCATTGGTAGCGGACGGAAGCTCGCAGAGATGGATGCGGAGTCCCTCTCGGAGCGAGGGAAGGCTCGGGTCCGGAGTCCTGCGCCGCCAGGGCGGCGACTTCGCGAGGGTCCCCACCGCACATGGCATCCCAGACCGTGCTGCCGAGATGCAGCAGGGAGGGAGTCAGTTCCTTTCTCCGGGCGAGCAGGCCGGACAGTTCCGCTTCGGGCACGAAGGCCAGCGTGCAACCCGAATTTTCCGGGACGTTCGGCCAGCCGACCGGTGCTACGGAGGAGAGCCGCGCCCGACGTCTCGGCTTCTGATGCAACAGGCCGAGTAGAGAGAGCAGAACGGCCTTGGCAGAACCAGTCGCTGCTGAACCAGAGCACGATTTCGTCCTGCTCAGCCAGCGCGCGCTCCAGCGCTTCTTCCTGTTCCACGAGGAGATCAGTCCCACCTGGTTCCGCGTGTGTAAACCCGGGAGAGGAATTCCGAGCGGATCCGGCGCCATTCCTGACGGGAGTCGCGGTGCGGGGTCGGTCCATCACAGAGCACTTCGCGCCAGTTGAGCCGTTCGCCGGCGATTCCGGCGCGCGCGAGGCGGTCGAGGACCACATCACCGCCATGGATGTGTAGCATGGTTGCGCACTCTCTCTCCGCGATGCATGCTATCCGCCGGTTTGCCCCGGCCTGGCCGGGCCAACGGGCAACCCGGGGCGGCCCGACTTCTGCAAACTAGCCTTGTGCCTGTAATGCTGGTCCATCCGACGCGTTCACAGGATCCTCCAAATGAGCACCGAACCCATTCCGCAGGATCTGGTCGCCGTTCACGATCTGTTGCGGGAAACGCTTGCCGCCTCTAGAGATAGCGGCAGCGGCCTGGGCTACGGGATCGCCATTTTCCCCGGACCGGACGATTTGGCGCGCCGGTTTTCGGCATCGCGACGAGTGGCGGGGAATCCACAGTCCTGACTTACCGGATGCTACAGTCGCTGGTGGAAGTGCCGGTCTACGTCTCGGGTCGAATCCCGGCGACGGTGCGGGAGGGTCTGACCTATGGTCCGCCGCGGGTGATTCCCGCGGCGCTTCTCGATCAGCCCGTGCTGCGGGTAGGTCTCACGCTGTGCATCGGCTCCAGTCGGGACGATCTCGAGCGTACCCAGCCGCTCGAATCCAGCATCTTCGCCGGCGATCTCAACGCACCGATCATTCTGCTCACCGAGATCAGGCCCGAGGGTTGGCCGCACTGAATTAGTACAGAGTACCGAGTAGTCGAGTTTCCCATGCCATCGCGCCCGACTCGACCGCCCTCGTCCGCCTTGTTCCGCCCCTCTCCGCAGTTCTTCGATACCTAACCTCACCCCGCACGCCCGATACAATCGGCGATCACTCACCCGTGCTCGCCGCATGCTCGCTCGAGTCCGCTCCGCCGCAGTACTCGGCATTGATGCCTATCTGGTCGAGGTAGAAGCCGACCTGACCAACGGCCTCCCCTCGTTCTCGACCGTTGGGCTTCCGCAGGGCGCCGTGAAGGAGGGCAGGGAACGAGTCTGTGCCGCGATGGTGAACGCCGGCTTCAACTATCCGCTCAAACGAATCACCATCAACCTCGCCCCGGCGGACGTCCGAAAGGACGGCTCCGCCTTCGATCTGCCGATCGCGATCGCGCTGCTCATGGCGAGCAGTCAGATCGCCGCGGAAGGGGTAGATCATCTCCTGTTGCTGGGTGAGCTGGGTCTCGAGGGAGATCTCCGTCCGGTTCGCGGGGCGCTTTCCATGACGCTCGCCGCACGCGCCGCGGGGCTCAGCGGTGTCGCTGCTGCCCGCCGAGAATGTGGACGAAGCCTCGGTGGTGGAGGGATATCGGTGCATGGGGCGCGGACGCTGCTCGATGTCTGTGCCCACCTCACGGGAGATGCTCCGATCCAGCCGGCCCACTGCAACGTGGCCGAGCTGATGGCGCGGCGGGATCACGACCTGGTGGATTTCGCGGATGTGAGAGGGCAGGCGGCGGCGAAGCGGGCGCTCGAGGTCGCCGCGGCGGGATCGCACAACATCCTGCTGATCGGTCCGCCTGGTTCAGGGAAGACCATGCTGGCTCGGCGCCTGCCCCACCATTCTGCCCGCCATGACGCTGGACGAGGCGCTGGAGACGACCCGCATCCACAGCGTCGCGGGATTGCTCACCGGTGGCCGCTCGCTCTGCACCACGCGTCCCTTTCGCGCGCCCCATCACACCATCAGTGATGCCGGGTTGATCGGTGGAGGCTCCAATCCGCGGCCGGGAGAAGTGAGCCTGGCCCACGGCGGGGTGCTGTTCCTGGATGAGCTGCCTGAGTTCCGGAAGAACGTACTCGAGGTGCTGCGCCAGCCGCTGGAGGACGGCATCGTCACCCTGAGCCGGGCCGCGACCAGGCCTCACCTATCCCGCCAGGCTCATGCTCGCGGCGGCGATGAATCCCTGTCCCTGCGGCTACTCGGGCGATCCCACCCACAACTGCCGCTGCGATCCGATCGCGGTCGAGCGCTACCTTGGACGGGTCTCGGGGCCGTTGCTCGACCGGATCGATATTCACTTGGCGGTGCCCGCTGTGCCGTGCGCGGAGCTGGCGGGAGAACGATCAGAAGAGCCGAGTGCTGCTGTCCGCGCCCGGGTCGAAGAGGCTCGGCAGCGGCAGCAGGCTCGGTTCCGGGAGCAACCCGGCCTCTTCGCGAATGCGCACATGGCCTCGCGCGGACATTCGCCAGTATTGCCGGCTTTCGGAACCGGTCGAGAGCCTCCTCCGGACAGCGATCACCCGGCTCGGTCTCTCCGCCCGGGCCTATCACCGAGTGCTCAAGCTGGCGCGGACGATTGCGGATCTGGCCGGGGCAGGGGAGATCGGCGTTCCTCACATCAGCGAAGCGATTCAGTATCGGAGTCTGGATCGGACTCATCGGAAGGCCGCGCCCATGGTCGGACGGCATTAAGCCCGGATTCCCTCGGACCCTGTTCCCGGTTAAATAGGAGCCGGGACTGGTAGATCTCGCCTTCTCACGTTACCCGCTGATGGAGTCCAAAACTGACGGACCCTTCCGTGGTGCAGAGCCTGATCGCCGAGGCGTTCGCGTTCTTCCTCCTCGCGTTCCCCGCGCTCTTCTCCATCATCAACCCGCTCGGCGGCGCCTTCATTTTCCTCGCCGCCACCAGCCACCTTGCTCCGCGGGTCCGGAACAAGATGGCGCGGAAGATCGCGTTCTACAGCTTCGTCACCCTCATCGTTTCCATGCTCATCGGAGCGTATGTGCTCAAGGTGTTCGGGATTTCGATGCCGGTGCTTCGGGTGGCCGGCGGGATCGTCATCGCGCTCTCGGCCTGGAAGATGTTGACCGCGGACGACGAGGGTGAAAAACAGAAGGCCGCGCTCGAGGATGCGAGTGGGCGCGAGGCCGAGCACATGGCCTTCTACCCGCTCACTATGCCGGTGACGACCGGGCCGGGGACCATTTCCGTGGCCATCGCGCTTGGAACAGGCAGCGCCCGGCGCGCCGGTCCTGTTCGCCCTCGAGGCGTTCGCCACCGCGGCTCTCATCTGCCTTCTCATCTACTGGTTTTACGCGGGGTCGAGCCGGTTGGCAAAGGCGGTGGGTCCCACGGGTACGTCCATCATCGCGCCGTCTCTCCGCCTTCCTCCTGTTCTGCATCGGGATCCAGGTGCTGTGGACCGGTTTTGCAGAGCTCCTCACCACACTACCGCACGTTCCTGACCAGAAGCCTGGTGCTTCCCCGGCTCCCACCTCACGCCGGGTCCCCAAGAAAACGCCTCCCTTTCGGAGAGGCGTTCTAAACACGGGACTGGGAAGGAGTGTTGACCGCGTTCGTCCCGTGGGAGGTTGGTACTAGCCTTACGGACTTGCTGGCGTGGTAGCCGGTGTTGGCGGCTCCAGCTTCTTCAAGGTTTCCTCGTCCAGCTTGCCAGTCACCTTCAGCTTGTTCTGGGTCTGATACTTCTTGATCGCGCCGGAAAGCTCGTCGTTCCACTTCCCGTCCACCTTGCCCTTGTAGAGTCCGGCCTTGGTCAGGCTCTGCTGGGCCATGGTGACTTGCTGCTTGCTGGGTTCATGCTTCTTGTTGCTGGACGTCGTCGCCGCGGCATGAGTCGTCGGGGCGGCGGAGTCGCCGCGGCCGTCGACTGCGCGTTGAGCGTCCCCGCTGCGAGCACGAATACACCAGCCAGAGCCAACTGCTTGAACATACGCTTCCTCCATTGGGATGAGCCCGGCCGACGCCGGGACTGTCCTACTGGTCCTGCTTTCGACACTGGTGTGCTTGGGCAAGCGCGGTGCCACGGGAATTCACCCAAAGAGGCGTGAATCAGCGGCGAAAGCCGAGATTTTCAGTGTTGGATGAAGCTGAAGCGACAGGCTGGCCGGGCGGAGTTGGCGGATGGGACAGGATGTCCGCCCGGAGCGAGGAAGAATGTTATGTGATCAGGATCGCGGTGTCGACATTCCCCAGCGCTGCAGCATCCGGCGACAGCGTACGGCGGGAAATCTGGAGTACCCGCGCGGCGCGTTCGCGATTGCCGTCCGACGCGGCGAGCACCGCCAGGACATGGCGCTTCTCGACTGCCGCGAGAGGAATCATCTCGGTCTCCGTCGCGTTCGCGCTCGGCGCGATATTCGATGTGACGTGGGGCACCAGTGAGACCCGCACTTCCTCCGAGAGATGTTCCGGTCCGATCACATCCTGCGCCGCGAGCACCAGGGCGCGCTCCAGCACATTCAGCAGCTCGCGGACATTGCCGGGCCAGTCGTACATCAGGAGCGCGCGTTGTGCTTCAGGATCGACCGCGACCGGGCCCCGCTCGTGCCGAGTCGCCAGCCGGCGCAGCAGGTCATCGATCAGGAGCGGGAATGTCCTGCCGGCGCTCCCGCAGCGGGGCCAGTGTGATGGTGACCACATTGAGCCGGTAATACAGGTCCTCCGGAAGCGGCCCTCCCGGACCAGCACCGGAAGGTCGCGATGGGTCGCGGCAATCACGCGAACATCCACTCGCACCGGTGTCTCCGATCCCACCGGCACGATTTCCTGTTCCTGCAGCACCCGCAGCAGTCGGGATTGCAGGGCGGGGAGATGTCCCCGATTTCGTCGAGGAAGAGCGTCCCGTGGTCCGCTTCACGGAAGAGGCCGGGTCGAGCGACCTGCGCGCCGGTGAAAGCGCCCCGGACGTGTCCGAACAGTTCACTCTCCAGCAGCCCTTCGGCGAGCGCGGAGCAATTGACCGCGACGAACTTGGCGCGGCTTCGCTCCGAGTAGCGGTGGACCGTCCTCGCCACCAGCTCCTTGCCGGTCCCGGTCTCTCCGTCACCAGCACGCTGGCCTGGCTGGGCGCCACCCGTGCCACCGTCTTCATCACGCCGATGATGGCGGGACTGTGGCCCACCAGCTCGGCGCTCCTGTCCCGCCGTCCATCCGAACCGTTGGACGGCTCGTCGCTCCGGGAGACTTGGAACCGTTTCCGCTCGAGCGCGCGCGAGAGTACCAGCCGCAGCTCGCCGATGTCGTAGGGCTTGCTGATGAAATCGTGGGCACCGGCGCGGATCGCTTCGCCCGCGGTGCCCGCGTCGCCGAAGGCGGTGAGCACGATGACGATCGCGTTCGGATCACGCTCGCGCACCACGCGCAGGAGATCGAGCCCGCTCGACCCGGGCATCCGCAAGTCGGTAAGTACCGCGTCGAAGGGGCCTTCGCGTCCCAGCTTCGCGAGTCCTTCAGAAGCGGAGAGGGCGCGACGATCTGGTAGCTCTCCCGCTCCAGTACTTCGGAAAGGAGACGGCAAGCCGCCTCGTCGTCGTCCACCAGCAGAAGTCTAGGAGAAAGTGCCACGCTTATAGCCACGTCACGCCGTCCGTTCTAAGGCGGAGGGAAGTGAAAGCCGCCACGCCGTCCCCCGCTCGGTTGGAATATGCTCGAGGTCCCCGCCAAGGCTCCTGGCCAACCGCTGGCTCACCGCCAGCCCCAGCCCGGTGCCCGCCTGTCCCTTCGTGCTCACGAAGGGATTGAAGAGGTGGCGCTTCGCCTCCGCCGCCAGGCCGGGCCCGGTATCGCGAATCTCGAGCCAAGCGTCCGCAGCGGAGCCACCGGTCCGAACTTCGATCCTTCCACCCTGGGGCATCGCCTCGATGGCGTTCTTGACCAGGTTCAGCAGGATCTGCTCCACCAGCGCGCCGTCGGACATCGCCATCGATTTTCCCAGGGCGGCCCCGGCCGGCACCAGCTCGCCTCGGACTCGCCTGTTCGGCCATCGTCGGCTCGAAGAACCGGAGCACCCGCTCCGCGACGCCGCCCAAGTCCGTGGGGCGAAGCACCGGCGTAGGCCAGGCTCGACGCTCCAGACGGCTCTTCACGATTCCGGTCAGCCGGTCCAGCTGTCCCAGCAGCAAATGAACCCGTTCCAGCGCGAGCGGCGATCCCGCCGCCCGAAGATCATCGCGCAGGAGCTGCAGGTGGCCGCTCAGAGTGTTCAGCGGCGTACCGATCTCGTGAGCAAACGCCGCTGCCGTTTCTTCCAACAAAGCGAGCCGGTCCAGCCCTCGCGCCTTCTCTTCCAATGAGAGCAGCGCACCGCGTGCTTCGCTTTCCCGCTGCCTCGCCGATAGCGCCTCGCGAAGGTCGTTGTATCGTCGCGCGAGCCCGCGGAATTCGTTGGGACCGATCTCCACGGCCGGAGGAGCCGACTCGACTCCGGCGTGCGCCTGATCCAGCGTATACCCCAATGCGCTCAACGGTTTGCCCACCCACTGGGCGGTGAGCCAGGCGACACTCGCCGCGAGCAGGAGGGCTGCGATCACCGCGAATGTGTAGCTGCGTTTCCTTTCCAGCCGAGCCCAGGCCTGCAGGGTCCGGGTCGAGACTTCGACACTCAGAACGCCATACGGGCGGATGCCACCGAGCGGCTTCGCGACTCTCCAGGCAGGAGCGCTGTCCCGTACCTGCCAGGTCCGTAGTGCATTGGATTGGATGGCCTGGTACTCCTCGCTGGTCGGGATCGGATCGCTGAGCGTTCCGCTCGCGGCGATGAGCGTGAGCCGGTCTCCCACCCGCCGCCATACCGCGGCAGACGTGGTGGTGATGTGCTGGCTCGGCCACCCGGCGAGACCCTGTGCGATTGCGGTGGAGTCACCGGTTGGAGCGAGACGGGTGATGTATCTGGCCCAGGTCTCGGCGAGCGCGACCGATTCGCTGCGGAGGTCATCCAGTCGAGACCGTTCGGACCAGGAGAGCGCGATCTCGGTCGAGCCCAAGACCAGCAGGATGGCCATGGCGGCCGTGAGAACAGCCAGACGATGGATAAGGCCCATGCGAGAGATCCATTTCTGCCTTCTGCCTCGGCGTAGGAAACCGCCCAAAGGCAGAGAGCATGCCACTTTGCCCCCGGCAAGCGCTCGGAAACCAGGCCCTTCGCCGAGACATCCTGTCCTATTCTGACAGAATGTCAGGTCAGGGTCGCGCGGCGCGCTCCAGTCGATCCCGGATCGCCGCCCACCGAGGATCGCTCGGAGGCCGCTCAACCAGGATCAAATCACATCCTTCATCATCCAGCCGGTGCAGCACCGAATAGAGGATGCGGCCGGACGCCAGTGGACTTGAGGGGAGGATAATGAGAGGGTCGCCCCCGTTCACCTCTTTGCTCCAGGCCCATCACCCCTACCCGCTTCCCCCGTGCCTTGGCCTGCCGGATCTCGGCTTCGACGGCGCCTCGCTCCGCAGTCTCGAATAGCCGGAGCGGGGTCTTCGGGGCGTAGTGCCGGTCCAGCATTCCGGGAGAAGGCAGGGCAGCATCCGGACCGGCCGTGGAGAAGGTCTTGAGCGGGCCTACGACCTCCGCCAACTGCTCAGAAGAGATGACTCCGGGGCGAAGCAGGGTCGCGTTGTCTCCGCTCACATCCACGACCGTGGACTCGATTCCGATCTCGGTAGGACCGGCATCGAGTATCAGGGGACGCGGTCTCCCAGGCTCCGTGCGACGTGCTGCGCGGTGGTCGGCGAGACCTCGCCCGAGCGGTTAGCGCTCGGGGCGGCGATCGGCAGCTCCACGGCGGAGAGCAGCGCAAAGGTCACCGGATGATTGGGCACTCGGATCCCGACTGTAGGAAGGCCCGCGGTAACCAAATCGGGAACGTTGGCTGCCTTGGGAAGAACCAGGGTGAGCGGCCCCGGCCAGAACTTCCGAGCGAGAAGTTCGGCTGACTCCGGCCATCGTCGCGCGAGTGCTCGCGCCGCCTCGACGCGGGCGACGTGCACGATGAGAGGATTGTGAGAGGGTCGCCCCTTCGCTTCGAAGATGCGACGGACGGCCGCTTCCTCAAGCGCATTGGCGCCGAGCCCGTAAACCGTTTCGGTGGGGAAGGCCACGAGATCGCCGCGGCGTAAGAGGTCGGCCGCCTGGGAAATGGCCAGCGGATCCGGCGCCTTGGGATCAACCGCGATGATGTTGCCGCCGCTATTCATCATGACTGGGCGGACGCCGCTGGCGCTTGGTTTCTCCCCGTTGCCGTTTGCCTTGGAGGCGCTGCTCCTTCGAGGCCTTGGTCGGACGGGTCCGCTTCCGTGGCTTGACCTCCCTCAGCGCAGCGGCCAGGACGCTGCGAAACCGCTCGATCACCTCGGCGCGATTCTGCGCCTGGCTTCGGCTGCCGCTGGAGACCAGACGCAGAAGGCGGCCCTCGTCAACCAAACGAGAGGCGAGCCGGCTCGCAGCTCTGGCGCGAGACTCGTCGTCGAGACTGGGACTCGCTGCCAGATCCCACCAAAGCTCGATTCTGGTCGAGCTGGTGTTCACGTGCTGTCCCCCGGCCCTCCGGAGCGCGAGGCGCTGAAGGACAGCTCGCTGAGCGGGATGCTGACTCGATCGTTGATTTCCAACTGTTGTGGTTGGGTCATGTTAGCCGTCAGCCGTCAGCCATTAGCCGTCAGCCATAAGCGAGTAAGCCATAAGCCATGAGCCGTAAGCCTTAGCTTAAGGCCTACGGCCTAAGGCTTATAGCTGACGGCTTATGGCGTCTTGCCCACGTCAACCCTAGTACGTTACCGCCATGGTGGATCTCTCGTCGCTGACCAGTCATTTCCAGAGTCTGGGCCGAGTGCTGCTGGGGTACTCGGGGGTGTCGACTCGGCACTGCTTGCGGTGGCCGGTGCGCGTGCGGTGGGGCCGGACCGCTTCCTCGCCGTGATCGGACGGAGCCCATCCTATCCCGCCGTGCAGTACGCCGCTGCGATTCGGGTCGCTCGAGAGTTCGAAGTGCCGCTCCTCGAGGTCGCGACCGACGAGATGGAAGATCCCGAGTACGTCGCCAACCCGACCAATCGCTGCTACTTCTGCAAACAGGAGCTGTGGGGCCGGCTCCGGGTGATTGCGACCACCAGAGGCTTCGACACGATTATCGATGGGACCAACGCCGATGACCTCGGAGAGCATCGTCCTGGCATGGGCGCCGCGCGCGAGTATCAGGATCCGCTCACCGCTGGCGGAGCTTGGTTGGTCGAAGCCGATGATTCGTGAAGCCGCGCAGGCGTTGGGCATTCCGGTGTGGGATGCTCCCGCCGCCCCCTGCCTCTCCAGCCGGGTGATGTACGGATTGCCGGTGACCGTCGAGCGGTTACGCCAGGTCGAGGCCGGTGAGGCGCTGCTGCGGGAGATCGGCATATCGGGCGACCTGCGGGCCCGCCATCATGGCGATCACGTCCGAATCGAGGTGCAGCCGGAACAAATCCCCTGGTCGAGCGTAGCTGGCCTCGAGTCCTCTCGGGCTTCCAGGCCCTCGGCATCGCCGATGTGCGGTTGGATCCCAGAGGCTACCGCCGCGGCGGGTTGCTGACCGAACTGCCGGTGCTGAGCGGATGAGGCTGTTTGTGGCGCTCCCAGTTCCTCGTGCAGCGCAGCAGGCGATCGGAGATCTGATCAAGGACTTCGCAGTGCCCGACTCGCCGGTGCGCTGGGTGCGAGAAGAGGGGTTGCACCTCACCCTCAAGTTTTTCGGCGAGGTTGAGGAGACGAGAGTCTCCGAGATCTCAACCGCACTGGGTCGCACCACGGCCGGCATGTCGCCACTCGCGGTGACGGCAAACGAGGTGAACGGTTTCCCCGCGCTGGAACGGGCCCGGGTGTTCTGGATCGGACCTCGACGCTCCACCCGCGCTCGAACTGCTCGCCCATCGAGTGGAGCAGGAATGCGAGGCGCTGGGATTTCCCGGCGAGGCGAGAGTCTTTCATCCCCACATTACCCTTGGCCGGGTCAAGGACGGAGCCGGTCTCGACCGCTTTTCCCTCAGGCGACTCGCCGCAACTCCGCCCTTCAATTCCCTTCGTGCTCGACGCGATGGTTCTGTTTGCCAGCCGGCTTGGACCGGGAGGCGCGGTTCACACTCCGCTGGCGAACTTTCCCCTGTCCCAGCTAGGCCACCGTGCGATTCCTGTTTCGCATTCTCGGAATTCTGATTCTTGCGGCGCTGGTCAGCGCAGCCTGGCTCTTCCGCTCAGACCTGATGAGAATCGCTCGGCCGGAGGCGCAGACCGAGGAGTCGGCCGGGATGGGCGTTGCCCGTCCCAGCGCCAAGGCGCTGGCCAAGGCCCGGGACCGAGTCGATTCTCTGCATGGATGGAAGGCCGATTCGGTCATCCTGAGCCCGGGCGAGCTTGCTTCGCTCGTGACCGCGGGACTGCCTGCCGAGGCCCGCTCCCACATCGACAGCCTCGGCGTCACCCTCGGCGAGAATCGTCTCGAGCTGCACGGCCGGCTCGACACCAAGGTCCTCCCGAAGGACCAACTGGGTCCCTTCGCCAGCATGCTGAATCCGTGGGAGCCGGTAGCCGCGGCCGGGCCCGTCTCCGTGCCCAAGCCGGGATTTGCCGACTGGACCGTCGAACAAATCACCATCAGGGGAATTACGCTTCCTCAGTCGATTTCGCAGAACATCGCCCAGCGGATATTCGCCACACGTGATAGCCGGATTCGAATACCTTTACCGGCGGGCATCGGCGGTCTCAGGATCCAGCCTGACAAGGCCATCCTCTACCCGGCGCAGAAGCAATGACCCAGCGCATTCTGGTGATTGACGACGAACCTGGTATCCGCGAGGCGCTGAAACAGGTCCTGGAGTATGAGGGCCACACGGTCCGTAGCGCGGGTTCCGGCGGAGAGGCAATCACGGTCTGCCCCGAATTCCGCCCCCACCTGGTGTTTCTCGACGTAAAAATGGCGGGACTCGACGGGCTGGAGACCCTGACCCGGCTCCGCGAGCTGGATCCCGGCGCGACCGTAGTGATGATCTCGGGCCACGGGACCATCTCGACCGCGGTGCAGGCGACCCAGCGTGGCGCCTTCGATTTCCTCGAGAAACCGCTCGATACCGACCGTTTGCTGGTGACCGTGCGCAACGCGCTCGACCAGTCCGCCCTCGCGGGGGAGAATCGCCGCCTGCGCGGAGCGGAGGACGCCCGCCATGCAATGGTCGGAGACAGTCCCTCCCTCAAGGAAGTGCGTGCCTTGATCGATCGGGTCGGCCCGACACCCGGCGCGGGTTCTCGTCACCGGAGAAAACGGAACCGGCAAGGAGCTGGTCGCCCGGGCGATCCATGAAGCCTCACCGCGGAAGCGAAAGGCCTTCGTCGAGGTGAACTGCGCCGCGATTCCTTCGGAGTTGATCGAAAGTGAGCTCTTCGGCCATATGAAGGGCTCCTTCACCGGCGCGGTTACTGACAGGGAAGGGAAGTTCGAGCTGGCGGATGAAGGCACCCTCTTCCTGGATGAGATCGGAGACATGGCTCCGTCGGCCCAGGCCAGGTGCTGCGGGCGCTGCAGGAAGGGATCGTCACCCGGATCGGCGGATCCAAGCCGATCGAGGTGGATGTTCGGGTCATCGCCGCGACCAACAAGGATCTGGCCGAAGAAATTGCCGAGGGCCGCTTCCGCGACGATCTGTTTTATCGACTCAACGTGGTCCCGATTCACGTCCCACCGCTGGCGGAGCGCCGGGAAGACATTCCGGCGCTGGTGCAGCATTTCGCCCAACAGCTCGCGGCGAACGGAGGCGTGCCAGGTCGCCGCTTCGAGGAGACCGCGGTCCAGCGGCTCCAGACACGGCAATGGCCGGGAACGTGCGCGAGCTGCGCAATGCGGTGGAGCGACTGCTGATCCTGGCACCGGGCAAGACGCGTGACTGCGGCCGATGTGAGCCGTCTGCTGGGCGACACCACGGTGAGCGAAGTGGTCGAAGCGGCGGGTGCGCCTCCGGACGGTACCTTCGAGGCCTTCAAGCACGAGGCGGAGCGGTCGTTCCTCGCCAGCAAACTTCGCGAGCACGACTGGAACGTGTCGGAGACCGCGCGTTCGCTCAAGATGCCGCGCTCGAATCTCTACAAGAAGATCGAGCGCTACGGGCTGAGCCGGGAGACTCCATGAGCGACCAGCCCCGGGACTGGGACAAAGAACTGGCGGCGATCGACAAGGCCATGGCGCGAGGCCCGGCGCCGGCCGCCGGAGCGCCGGTCGCGACCAAGGGTTCCGCGGCGCCTGCGGCGGTACCGAAGCGCGCCGCGGTCGCCACGTGGCTTCGGGTCTTGCTGGGGTTGACCCTGGCCGGAGCGATGACCCAGTGGCCGTATGCCCATCAGTGTGGAGTCGAGCTCTATTTCTATCTCGGCTGCCGCACTCACCGTCATCGTGGCCGGAGTGTGGAGCGGCATCTCCTCCTGGTACCGCCGGCTCGGCTGGGCTCATACGCTCTCTCTGATGGTCGTGCTATGGGGCATCTTCCTCGCGGGCCAGGAGATCCTGCCCCGCGTCGGCTACGCCAAGCACCTCGCCTACTGGGTCTGTTCCTGACCTTCCCGAATGCCAACCACATTTAAGAACTTCATTGGCGGGAAATGGGTGCCGCCGCTTTCCGGGGCGCATTTCGAGAACCGGAATCCCGCGGACACTTCCGACCTCATCGGCCGGTTCCCCGATTCGGGTCCGGAAGATGTCGCCGCCGCGGTGCGTTCAGCCCGTCGCGGATTCGAGGCGTGGAGGGCCGTGCCGCCTCCAGCGAGGGCGATCTGCTGCGCGGGCTGGGCGACCTGCTCGCCGGGAAGAAGGAAGAGCTTGCCGCCGGCATGACTCGCGAGATGGGCAAAGGTGCTGTCGGAAACGCGGGGCGACGTACAGGAAGGGATCGACACGGCCTACTACGCCGCCGGTGAGGACGTCGCCTGTTCGGACGGACGGTCCCCTCCGAGCTGCGCAGCAAGTGGGCCATGAGCTATCGCCGGCCAATCGGTATCGCGGGCCTGGTCACGCCATTCAATTTTCCGATGGCGATCCCCACCTGGAAAATGTTTCCCGCGTTGCTGTGTGGAAACAGCGTGGTGCTGAAGCCCTCGGAAGACGTCCCTCACAGTGCACACCGACTAGTCGAGCTGACCCTCGAGGCGGGCTTCCCGCCCGAAGTGATCCAGTTGGTGCATGGACGCGGCGAAGTCGCGGGTCGGGCGCTGGTGGAGCATCCCGACGTTCCGCTCATCTCCTTCACCGGTTCCACTGCGACCGGCTCGACCATTGCCGAGGCCGGCGGGCGGATGCACAAGCGAGTCTCGCTCGAAATGGGCGGCAAGAACGCGATGATCGTGATGGACGACGCCGACCTCGACCTGGCGCTCGAGGGCGTGCTCTGGGGTGCTTTCGGCACGACCGGACAACGGTGCACCGCAACGAGCCGTCTTATCCTGCACAGGAAGATTCACGACCGGTTCGTTGCGAATCTTGTCTCGGCGGCTGGAGCGCTGAGACTGGGGGATGGCCGCAAGCGGGGACGGAAGTCGGCCCCTGATTCACCAGGCTTCGCGGGACAAGGTCGAGCGCTACGTCGCACTCGGCCTCGAAGAAGGTGCCGAGCTTGTGCAGGGCGGCTCGCGGCCGCCGGGTACCAGGCTAAATCGTGGTTGGTTCTACCAGCCGACCGTGTTCACCGGCGTGAAGCCAGGCAGCCGGCTGGAGCAGGAAGAAATTTTCGGACCGGTGCTGGCTGTCATCCGGGTCGGCTCTCTGGACGAGGCGATCCAGATCAACAACGGGGTGCGGTACGGGCTTTCCAGCTCGATCTACACCCGCAATGTGAACGCCGCATTCCGGGCACTCCAGGAACTGGACAATGGAATCACCTATGTGAACGCACCCACCATCGGAGCCGAGGCCCACCTGCCGTTCGGAGGCGTCAAGCAGACCGGCAATGGCCATCGCGAGGGAGGCTGGGAGGTGTTTGAGTTCTACTCCGAGACCAAAGTAGGCTATGCGGATTTTTCCGGCACACTGCAACGCGCGCAGATCGATAACTATGAAGATCTGATATCCGGCTCTGCCCCGCTTGCGCCTCCGATAGCGCGGGGCTAAGGTTCTCAAGTCATCCCTCCCTCTGCCCGCCCCGAGGTCGAGTCTGATGCGCCCAATGCGAGTCGGCACCGGCAAGCGAGGCCACTCATTTGATGAAGGTTCGCTGGATCAGTATCTCCGGGAGATCAGCAAGTACCCGCTGATCCCGCAGGAGGAAGAGGTCACGCTCGCCCAGCGAATCCGCACCGGGGACGAGGAGGCGCTCGACAAGCTGGTCCGCAGCAATCTCCGCTTCGTGGTCTCGGTCGCCAAGAAATACCAGAATCAGGGCGTCTCCCTCGCCGACCTCATCAACGAGGGCAACCTCGGCCTGATCCGCGCGGCTCACAAGTTCGACGAGACCAAGGGCATCAAGTTCATTTCCTATGCGGTCTGGTGGATCCGGCAGGCGATTCTGCAGGCCCTGGCCGAGCAGAGCCGGATCGTCCGGGTTCCGCTCAACCGGGCCGGGACTCTGCATCGGATCGGCAAGCGGTCCTCCGCATTGCTCCAGGAGCTGGGACGCGAACCCACCCCGTCCGAGATCGCCGAGGGAATGGACATCTCGATGGAAGAGGTGCAGAAAACCCTCTCCATCTCCCAGAATCACCTGTCGCTCGACGCGCCGCTCACTCCGGGCGAAGACAACAAGCTGCTGGACTATCTCCCCGACACTCAGAATCCAGGCCCCGATGCCGACACCTTCGAGCACGCGCTCAGCGAATCGATCGAAGAGGTGCTGGGAACTCTGAAGGAACGGGAGGCCAAGATCCTGCGGCTCTACTTCGGCCTCGATGGCCCCGAGCCGATGACCCTGGAAGAAATCGGCAGCCTGCTGGGCATCACCCGTGAACGGGTCCGGCAGATCAAGGAGAAGGCCCTTACCCGTCTGCGGCACGTCAGTCGAGCGAGAGCGTTGGAGAGCTTCTTGGCGTGATGTGCTCCGGATATTTCAGATTGAAGATTTCAGATTTAAGATTTGAAGCCCTCCGGTCTCGGAAGGAAAATCTTCAATCTGAAATCTTAAATCTTAAATGATCTCAGGCCCCGTTCAACGCCTCCCTGTAGTACCCCTACCACCTGATCCCATTCCGTCAGAAACGCGTCGTGCCCATAGGGTGACTTGATCTCCCGATAACGGGCGTCGACTCCGGCCGCGGCGTAGGATGCGACCCACTGCTCCACTTCGGCGGGGTAGTAGAGGATGTCGGTATCGATACCGACGCCAATCAGCCGGTTGACCCGAAGCCGCGTCTCCTCGGCGGCAACGCCTGTGTCTCCCACATCATGGAGATCCATGCTCCGCATCAGGCTGACATAGCTGGCAGCGTCGAATCGCGCGACCAGCTTGTCCCCTGGCGCCGCAGGTAGTACTCCGCATCGAACTGTCCTGCCCGGCGAGGTCTGCCGGCGACCGAAGCGGGTTTCGAACTCGATCGCGCTCCGGTAGGTGATCATCGCGATTGCCCGGGCGGCGGCGAGACCGGCCGCCGGCCCTTCGCCCGGCGCGTAATGCCCTCCCTGCCAGCGGGCGATCGGCTTCGATGGCGAGCCGCTGCGCGGCATTCCACCCAATGGCCTGGGCCGAAGTCCTCGCAGGCGCGGCAAAGACCACGACACTCTCGGTAGGCACCGTGGCCAGCCTGGCCCACTGGAGCGCCACCATGCCGCCCAGCGAACCACCGGTGGCCAGGGCGAGCCGGGTGATGCCCAACTCCTCGAGCAACTGGCCGTGGGCCCGGGCGAGGTCCCCGTGGTGAGATCCGGAAAATGTTCCGCGCTCGGATCTCCCGGAGCCGGACCACTCGAGCCGTAGCAGCCACCCAGCAGATTGGCCGCGAGGATCGGGCGTCGGGCAGGATCCAGCGGCTTGCCCGGCTCAAGAAGCGGCTCCCACCACTGGTGTACTTCATGGCTTCCGGTCAACGCGTGGAACACGAGCACCCAACCTCGCTCGGCCCCCAGCTCAGGATCGCCATAGGTGCGGAAGCGCATCCTGGCCCGGCGAATAGTTCCGCCACGTTCGGTTCGGAAATCTCCCAGCTGAAGATCGCGGACTGGCGCGACGGGGGCAGGGAAAGCGTCATGCTCCTTCCGCCTTCCTCCGACACGCCAGTCGCGGGACATCGTCCGGGCGTCACCGCGTGCTCCCCGCCGTTTCGGCGACGGTCACTTCCGAGAGTTGTCCGGTCTTCACGTCGTAGACGAATCCCCGGATTTCGGTACCGGGTGCGATCAGGGGACTCCTCGCGCAGAAACTCGACGTCATCCCGGACGCTCTTGTGGAGGTCGGGGAAGGGGAGAAAGTCGATCCCACTCGCGTCCGAACCGAGGTCCTTCTCGACCTTCTTGTAGAGATCGTCATTGGCGAAGGTGAGCATGCCGCACTCGGTGTGATGCACCACGGTGATCGCCGTGGTACCCAAAAGCCGCTGCGAGATCACCAGGGAGCGGATCGCATCCTGAGCTCTCCCGCCGGCATTCCGAATCACATGCGCATCGCCTTCGGAGGCCGAACGCCGTGGCTGGGTCGAGCCTGGCATCCATGCAGGTGACGATCGCGAGGTGCCGGGACGGGGGTAAGGGCAGCAGCACCGGGGCTCGCTCACCCGAGTAGCGCCGATTCTTCTTGAGGACTTCATCGATCTCCGACATGGTAACCTCCTCGGAGCTCTCCGCTCCTTGTCAGGATGCCCGCCGTACTTCCCGGGCGAGTGTCGCGTTCAAGACGAAAATGGAGTGCACGATTCTGGTCGCCTGGGCGCCAAACACCGCAGGCACGGTGACGCCTACCTGGCGTACCTCAGGATCAACCTCGATGACTGGAATGCTCTCGGCCCGAAGGGCACGGTGGAGTGATTCAGTCACGCGGAGCGAGTCTTCCAGAGGTGTATTGCTCAGCGCCGTCAGCCGGACCATCACCCCGTCGGTGGGTGCGGTGGCCACCGCACGGATGGCTTCATGCAGTGCCAGAGATGACACAGTGGTGAGTGGGCCCTCATCCTCGAGGGGTGGAACTGAACTGTCAGCGCTCGCCGTTCCGCCAATTGCGCTGCTTCCGGATGAATCACCCTGGCAGCCGGCAGTTGCGAGGGCGCTCAGGAAGGAATGCGGCGCCTCGCGGATCACCTGCAGCCTCGGGCACCAGCTTGGGGTCGGCGGTACGAAGCCCTTGGGCGTCCTTCACGAACTCCGCGTGATCCGCCTCGAGCGCCGCGGCGAGGGCCACAGCGGTGACATCGGTCGCTCCGCGGCCGAGCGTGACGACGCGTCCCCGATTCCATCCCTGGAACCCCGTCACGACCGGTACCGCGTCACGCTGCAGGAGCCGGGTGAGTCGCCGGGTCGCTACGGCGCCGATGTGAGCGTGTCCCGCGCGACCGACGGTTCGTAACCCTGCCTCCCGCGCGTCGAGCGACACGCCCTGGACGCCGAGTTGCTGAAGCGCCAGGGCCAGCAGCGACGCGGCGACCACCTCTCCCGCTGCTACCGCGCGATCCGCTTCCGAGACCGGCCCGCTGGTCCCGCCCGCGGCCGAACGCACCTCATCCACCAGCCCGAGCAGATGGTCGGTGACTCCCCGGCGCGCGCTGACCACGGCCACGACCGGGCCTGCCGCGGCACGCAGCTGCACCCGTCGAGCCGCTGCTGCGATACGCTCGGGAGAGGCCAGCGCGTCTCCCCCGAGTTTCACGATCACCGGCTTGCGACTCATCCGGCGACTCCAGCGGCCTGCCGGGCCGGCGGAGCGTCGGTGGCTGCCTCGCCGCCCAGAGCCTGATCGAGATCGGCGATGAGGTCGCGAACGTCCTCCAGGCCGACCGAGAGCCGGATCAGCTCCGGGGTGGTACCAGTCGCGATCTGCTGCTCCGGGGTGAGCTGCTCGTGAGTGGTGGACGCCGGATGGATGATGAGCGACTTGGCGTCTCCCACGTTGGCCAGGAGCGAGAACAACTTCACCTTGTCGATCACGGCCTTGGCTGCGGCATGCCCACCCTTCACGCCGAAGGTCAGGACTCCGCCGAACCCGCCGCTCAAGTAGCGACGCGCGTTCCGATGCTCCGGATGACTCTCGAGGCCGGGGTACGAGACCCATTCCACCCTAGAGTCCTTGGCGAGCCAGCGGGCCACGGCCAGCGCGTTCTCCGAGTGGCGCTGGATCCTGAGCGGCAGGGTCTCGAGCCCCTGCAGGAAGAGGAATGCGTTGAAGGGCGACAGCGCGGGCCCGAGGTCGCGCAAGCAGCTGGACCCGAAGCTTGAGGATGAAGGCGAGCGGACCGAACGCCTCGGTGTAGACCAGTCCGTGATACGACGGGTCAGGCGTCGAGAACTCGGGGAAGCGCTTGCGAGCGGTCGGGCTGGCCCAGTCGAAGCTGCCGGCGTCCACCACCGCACCGCCGATCGCCGTGCCATGTCCGCCGATCCACTTGGTCGCCGAGTGGATGATGATGTCGGCGCCATACTTGATCGGCCGGCTCAGGGTCGCCGCGCCGAAGGTGTTGTCCACCACGAGCGGGATTCCCGCCGAATGGGCGATTTCGGCCAGGGCGGCGAAGTCGGGGACGTCGAGCCGTGGATTGCCGATCGTCTCGACGAAGAGCAGCCTGGTGCCCTCGTCAATCGCCTGGCGTACCGCATCCAGGTTGTGGATGTCCACGAACTTCGTGGTGATGCCCCACTTGGGCAGAGTGTAGGCAAAGAGATTGTAGGTGCCCCCGTAGAGCGTCTGGGAGGACACCAGGTTGTCTCCGGCCCGGGCGAGGTTGAGGACAGTGAGCGCCTCCGCCGCCTGTCCGCTCGCCAGGCCGAGTGCTGCGACACCGCCCTCGAGCTCCGCCAACCGCTTCTCGAACACATCGGTCGTCGGGTTCATGATGCGGGTGTAGATGTTCCCGAATTCCTTCGAGACCGAAGAGCGCCGCCGCGTGGGTGGTGTTGTTGAACACGTAGCTCGTGGTCGAATAGATCGGCACGGCTCGGGCATTGGTGGTGGGATCGGGTACCTGTCCCGCGTGAATCGCTAGGGTGTCTGGATGCAATGGCATTATCGGCTCCGTGGTGTTGGCGACTGACTTCCTGCAAACGAAAGGCCCGGTTCACTCGGTGAACCGGGCCTCGCAATGGTCGAATGTTGCTGCTATGGGTACGCGACTACCCCGATCCGACGCATGCCGAGAACACGGCCCACCCTGAGGGGTGGACACATGCACATGATTCGACAACACATCGGGGAACGCGCGCTCATTTGCCGGTTACGACTCCTCCAAAATGAAAATCCCTGCCGATCTGAGCGCAGGGAATGACTACCCGGCGCTTTAGCTCTTTGGTTCGGGGACGATCCCCGGCGGGAGCAAGTTGCCATAAATCCGTCCGCCGTGAAATCAACCTATGATTCTTCGGGAATCCTGTCAAGCGAGCACTTTGGGATGATTTGCGTAGGAGGCCGGACTACATTTCACCCCGAAACCGAAATCATCTCACATCCAATCCCACGATGGCTGCCAATCCTTCCTTTGATGTTTCGACCGGCGCCGACCTTCAGGAGGTCGACAACGCGGTCAACCAGGCCGTGAAAGAAGTCGGCCAGCGCTACGACTTCAAGGACAGCCACTGCACCATCGAGCCTCGACCGTCCCAAGGCAGAGATCCGCCTCGCGGCCGACAATGAGTTCCGGATGGATGCGCTGCTCGACATCCTGCGGACCAAACTGGTCAAGCGGGGAGTCCCGGTCCGGAACCTCCGGATCGGAGATCTGATCCCGGGAGCGGGCACCTCGGTACGGCGGACTATCGGCATCGCGCAGGGAATTCCCAGGACACCGCCAAGAAGATTGTGAAAGCGATCAAGGACCAGGGATTCAAAAAGGTCCAGGCCAGCATTCAGGGCGAGGAAATAAGGATCACCGCGCCGTCGAAGGACGAGTTGCAACAGGTGATCGCCTTCCTGCGAGGCGGGGATTTCGAGCTCGAGCTCAAGTTTGGCAACTACCGCGGCTGAGGTCGTGCGCGCCGGGTTCTCCCGCAGACTCGTCCTGGTCGCGTGGGGTCTCGTCACGCTGACCTGCAATCCTGCTCCGCCGCCGGAGGCCCCGTTTCCGGTCCAGGCGCCGGCGCGCTCGAGCCAGCCGGAGATCCGGATCGGCCTCTTCGTCGGCTCTCCGCTGGTAGAGTTGGGCTCGGACTCCGACATCAGCGTCATGGAGGGAGACGGCATGGCGAGCCTCTCCCACTCCTCCACCTGGAGCGTGAGGGTCTCAGGGGGCCGCCTGGAGCTGCGAGACGGATCCGGATCGAGCAGCACCCACGACGGTCCGTTGACCTTCGTGCCGGCCTCCGGATCCATGATGAGTGTCGCCGGCCGGTACTATCGTGGCAGCGCCAGCGTGTTTCGCGACCGGACCGGACTGACCGTCGTCAATCTGGTCTCTCTGGAGGACTACCTGGCCGGGGTTGTTTCGGCCGAGATGGGAAGGCGCGAGCCGGCCGACCGCGAGGCCCTCGCGGCGCAGGCCGTGATCTCGCGGACCTACGCGCTCAAGAATGTCGGGAAGCGTCGCTCCGAAGGGTTCGACCTCTATCCCACGGTGGTTGATCAGGTCTACGGCGGAGTCTGGGCCGAGACCCAGCTCGGATGGGAGGCGGTGCGAGAGACGGCGGGCCAGACTCTCACCTTCAACGGCACCCCGATCGATGCCTTCTTCTATTCGACTTGTGGTGGGCAGACTGCCGCGGGCACCGAGGTGTTCGTGGCAGCCAACCGGCCCTATCTCCAGTCGGTGCGGGACGAGGACGAGAACGGACAGGCTTACTGCCGGTTCTCTCCCGCTTTCGCTGGCGCGAAGAGTGGACCGGCGATCAGCTCAAGACCATCTTGCGGGGAGTTCGTTCAACCCCGTTTCGGGAAGTACGGTCGGTCCAGGTGGTCGCTCGAACGGGCTCGGACCGGGTGGCGCGGATCGCCATCGGCGTGGACGAAGACCAGATCACGTTCGATGGGCCCGCAGTACAGACAGATTCTTCACCCGGTGAACGAGCCTCTGCTCCGGAGCGGGGCTTTTACACTCACCGAGAGCCGAGAGGGACGAGTCGTTACCGGTCTCGTTGCCGACGGTCGCGGATCGGGGCATGGGGTAGGATTCTGTCAGTGGGGTGCGGTCGGCCGGGCCCGCGCCGGTCAGGACTTCCGCCAGATTCTGGCGGCGTACTTCCCCGGCACTTCGCTCGAGCGACTGTACTGAGCTTTCTCCCACTCCCGGAGATCAAGGATGGCTGATCCCGTCAGAGTCGGCGTCATCGGCGCCGGAGCGATTACCCAGGTCGCGCACTTGCCCGTGCTGCGGAAGCTCAAGGGCATCGAAGTGGTGGCCATCTGCGACACCGACATGCCGAAGGCCAGGGCCCTGGCCGATCGCTTCAAGGTGCCGGATGCCTTCAGCGACATCGAGGAGTTGCTGGAGTACGAAGAGCTCGATGCGATCGCCATCTGCACGCCCAATCACCTGCACGAACCCCATGTGATGGCGGCTCTCTCGGCGAACTTGCATGTCTTCGTCGAGCGTCCCCTCGCCCTGAACGCCGCCGAAGTGCAGCAGGTCCTCCGTGCAGCCGAAAAGAAGAAGCGGGTCTTGATGGTGGCGCTCAACCACCGGTACCGCTCCGACGTGCAGATCGTCCGCAGCTTCGTCCAGAGCGGAGAGCTCGGGAAGGTCCAGAGCGTTCGCGGCAGCTGGCACGTCTTCCGTCCCAGCCGGTCCCAGCTCGGATGGCGCACTCGGCGCGACGAGGCCGGAGGCGGCGCCATTCTCGACCTGGGTTACGCGATTCTCGATCTGGGCCTGTGGCTCGCAGACGGACCCAAGCCGCTGCGGGTGAGTGCCTCGCTGGATATCTCCAGCGATGGGAGTGTGGAGCCCTCCGGTAGCGCGTTCGTGGTCTGCGAGAACGATTTCTCGGTCTTCCTCGACGTCACCTGGCGCCACATCGGCGAGGGAGAGCGCTTCGGAGTCGGCGTCCGGGGCAGCCGAGGGACGGCCGGCATCAACCCGCTCCATGTATGGAAGGAATTGCACGGCGTGCCCACCGATGTCGCACCGACAGGATCCATTGGGCGCGAAAACCCTTTCACCGCATCTTACCGGGCGGAATGGGCGCACTTCATGGCTTGCATCCGCGGTCAGGCCACCGCCCCTGATAACAAGGAGCAGATCACCCTGCATCGCGTGATCGATGCGATTTATCAGTCGGCCAAGGAGGGAAGGGACGTGGATCTGTGAGAGTGGGCGGAAGGCGGGAGGGCGGGAAGGCGGGAGGTTTGAGCGGATCTCGACGCCGTTCGATCCCGGGTTCTCTGGTTTCTTGCCTGCTTTCTGCTTGTGCATTTCCTCTCCAGCTACTCGCCGTTTCAGCCGATCGCCTCCCGCCTTCCCGCTCCGCCTTCCTGCCTTGCCACCCTCCCGCCTTCCCGCCCTCCCGGCACCGGAACTGTCCGATCGCCGTCCTCACCATGGGCCCCGGCGGCGAGGTCTGGGAACGCTTCGGCCACAACGCCATCGTGGTGGAGGACCACCAGCAAGGCACCAGCGTCGCGCTACAACTACGGGATGTTCAGCTTCCGGCAGGAGAATTTCTCTGCTCCGCTTCATCCAGGGCCGGATGAATTACTGGATGGCGGGTTCGACACCGAGCTGGATGTGGCGCGCTATCGGGCGGCGCAGCGATCAGTCTGGCGGCAGGAGCTAAACCTGACTCCGGCGCAGCGGGTTGCCCTGCGGGATTTCCTGGTCTGAATTCCCGGGACGAGAACAAGTTCTACCGCTACGACTACTATCGCGACAACTGCTCGACCCGGGTCCGGGATGCACTCGATGTGGCGGTCGGCGGGGCGATCAAGGCTCAGACCTCAACCCTGCCTGCCGGCACCAGCTTTCGGTTCCACACCCAGCGTCTCACCACCAACGACATCCCGATCTACACCGCGATTCAGATCGCCACCGGCCGCGGAGCGGACGAACCTCTGTCGGCGTGGGAGGAGATGTTTCTTCCCTTCAAGCTGAGAGAGCATCTACGGGCAGTACGAATCCCCGACGACTCAGGTCACATGGTGCCGCTGGTGAAGGCTGAGGAGACGATTTACGAAAGCAATGCGTATCCCGTGCTCGACGCCCCGCCGCGCTGGATTCCGAACTATTTGATCGTGGGACTGGTTCTCGGTGTCGGGCTCGCCGTTCTGGGAACGCTCAGTGCCCGCTCCGGATGGGCCCGGGTCTGCTTCGGCGCCCTCGGCCTGACCTGGACCTGGGTCACCGGCATAGTCGGAACGCTTCTCGCCGGAATGTGGGCCTTCACCGACCATGTGATCGCGAGACGCAACGAAAACGTGCTGCAGTTCAGCGTATTGGCGCTCGCGGTCGCGATCCTGCTGATCCCCGTGCTGCGAGGGAAGAGCTGGCCGGTTCGGTCGGCACGCGCGCTCGCCATGGGGATGGCTCTCTTGTCGATCGCTGGTCTGCTGGGGAAGGTCCTGCCGAGCTGGATTCAGGGTAACGGGCAACTGCTGGCGCTTGCGGTTCCCGTCAACCTTGGCCTCGCGATAGGTCTGCAGCGGTTCACCCGGGAATAGACCCGGTCCTACGCGCTCCTCTCCCATAGCTTGTGGTCTATGAACAGGCGGAAGAGCTGGGAGTCCAGCATCCCGCCCTTCACCTCGTCCTGCATGATGTCCAGCGCACGATCGGCGGGCACGGCGCGCTTGTAGGGGCGGTCCTGCGCGGTCAGCGCGTCGTAAATATCCGCGATCGTCATCATCCTGGTCTGCAGCGGGATGGCATCGCCCTCGATGCGCCGCGGATAGCCCCGTCCGTTGAGCTTCTCGTGGTGGGCGTGGGCGATGTCGGGGATCCGGCTCAGCCCCTGGTCCACGGGATGCGCCGCAGGAAGTCGAAGGTGTGGGTGACGTGACTCTCGATCTCCAGCCGCTCCTCTTCGTCCAGGCTACCCTTTCGAATCTCAGCATCCTGACCTCGGGCTCGGTCAGGAACGGGGCCGGATTCCCATCCATGTCTTCGAAAGTCCGAGTCGAGAACTCGTTCAGCTGCTCGAAATTCCCCTCGGCCAGTATTGACGGCTCGTTGGACTCGAGCACCACCCGGAGAAAACGCTCGGTGAGAGCGATCTCCGCTTCGTGGCGACTCTCCAGGTCGAGGAGAAATGTTTCGTACCCCTTGGTGCCGTTGGCGAGCAGATAGTCGGCCCGCTCCTTCTCAAACCGCCATTGGGCGCTGCGTCTGGATGAACGCGTGGCGCTGGCGGATCATGGTCAAGTTCTCAGTGTAGAGCTTCTTGGCTTTGACCAGCACCTGCTCGCGCACGCCGACCTTGCCGAAGTCGTGGAGCAGGCCGGCGTAGCGGATCTCCCGGATCTGCTCCGGGGTGAAGTTCACGAGACGATAGGGGCCGTCGTCCACCCGGTCCACCAGCGGTCGCCAGCGCGACGGTCATGGTGGCGACCCGTTCCGAATGGCCCGAGGTCGTCGGGTCGCGCTGCTCGATCGCGGTGACCGCAGCCGTCACGAATCCCTCGAACAATCGCTCGATCGCCTCGTAGAGCTGGCTGTTCTCGATTGACACCGCGGCCTGACCGGCCAGCGCCCGGCACGAGTTTCACCGTGTGCGGGCTGTAGGAAATGATCTGCCGGTCTGCCTCCTCTGGAGTCGCCAACCGCGCCGCAAAGTCCCGCTTTCGGTTGATGAGCTGGAGGACGCCGATCACCTCTCCGTGGTGATTCACCATCGGGATGACCAGCATCGACTTGGTGCGATAGCCGTAGCGCTGGTCGAACGAGCGGTTGAAGGCGTACTCCACGTCCGGCGGCAGCACGTAGACATCGTCGATCACGAGCGGCTCGCCCTCGGACGCGGCGTATCCCGCGAGCGACGCCTGATCGATCGGCATGGTGAACTCGACGAACGGGAATGTCCGGCCGGCTGTCGTTCTGGCTCAGCTTGAACCGCAGCCGTTTCTCGCCCGATCGTCCGTCTCCACCACGTAGAGACTTCCCGCATCCGACTGGGTGATGCGGCGAGCCTGGTTCAGGATCAGGTCCAGCAGCTTGTTGTAGTCCTTCTCCGTCGTGAGCTGGATCCCGATGTCGGTGAGCTCGGTGATCTCGCTGGTCCGGGCCGCCGTCTCCGCCTTGGCCCGAAGCGTGTCCTGGCGAGCCGCGGCCACGAGCAGCGCGCTTCGAAGCCCGACCAGCAGTTGCCGTCCTCCGATCGGTCCCCGGACGAATCCCGCGAGTGCTTCGGCCGGCAAGTCGTGAGGGACGTCCTCTTCGCCGTTTGCTCCGAGGGCCAGTACCGCGACTCCCGCATCGCGCAGGGCCAGCAGGGCATGTGGCGTGAAATGAGAGCGCGCCACGGCATCGAGCAGGAGAACAGTCGGGCGGTGATCGGCCGCCACCTCGGAGGCCGAACTCACCTGGCGCACCTCGACTCCCTCCTGAGCCAGCGGATGGCTGATGGTTTCGGGCGTCCAGGATGGGAGGTGAAGCAGCAGAAACTTCATTTCTTGGCCGCCGCGCTGTCCGACTGGGCCACGATCGAATCGTGATCCAGCGGCGTTCACGCCGCTGATGACCTTCAGCGGGCGGCGCGGCTCAGCTGGTCCATGAGGTACTCCATCTTGATGCTCACCACCCGGATGTTCTCGGCGGTCTGCCGGATCCGCTCCCGATTATCGACCGCGACCAGTGTCGCGGCGTGGGCCAGAGTATCCAGGTTATTCATCAGTTGCCGGGCCTCGACAAGAGTCGCCGTTAGCGAGTCGTGCAGGCTGCCGATCCGTCGCGGGTCTCGCCCATGGGACTGTCGGCTGTGGCGAGGACCGAGCTCGGCTCGCGATCGAGCACGCAAAACGCGCCAGCGCGCCCTCGGGCGAGCCAGCGCGTGGTTCCCCTGCCGAGAGCGGCGAGAAACCCTATCACAAGATCAAGCCGGGTTGACCTTCTTCAGCCCTTCCTTCGCCTCGGTGTACTCGGGGAAGACCTGCAGGGCCTTGTTGTAATACTCGGTCGCCTTGGCCTTGTCGCCGCGGTCCTGATAGAGGAGGGCGCGGCTGTAGTACGTGAGTGCCTCGGTGGGCACGTTGCGCGCCTTGCTCGCCTTGCTCACGTCAGAGGGAAGCGGTGGCAGCTTGGTCTCCGCCATCAGCTTCTCGGACACCGACTGGATGATCTTGAACAGCTCTTCACGCTTCTGGAGCTTCGGATCGTTGGTCACCACCTTCACGATTTCACTGGTCTCCACGTTGACGATGCGCGCGTCAACCCGGAACTTGCCATAGAAGTCGATGAAGTTGCCCATGACCATGTATTTCGCGCCGACCAGCTTCCCGATCTTGGCGGCGGTTGCGGCGTCGACCCGGCCTTCCTTACCCAGGTTCTGCTCGTCGAGGAACTTCTGGGTTTCGCTGCGGTCCACGACGCGCGCCGCGGGGTTCTGGGCAAGCTCGCTGATGAGCATTCCCGCGATGCCCTTTTCCAGGGCATCGAAGTTCTCCTTGTCCTGGCCGTAGGACCCGCCGTTCTCGAACGGCAGGACCGCGATACCGGGCCGCGTATCCTGCGCGGCGCTCACCGCGGGCAGCGCCCACAGGACCAGGGCCAGCGTGAATGCCATCCGCCTCCGCATAAGTACGCTCCTCGTCAGAGAGACAGGGTCATACCTTCGCGCGCCGCGTCGATCACCAGAGCGGGCGCGGACTGCTTGCCATCCCGGCGAGCCTGCTCCAGCAGCCGGTCGATCGCCGCGTCGTCGTTCTCCGGTTCGTGGTGAAAGAGCACCAAGCGCCGGCATCCGCATTCCCTGGCCAGGTCCAGCGCCTGACTCGGCGTCGAGTGCCCCCAGCCGGCCCGCGATTCGATGATCTCGTCGGAATACATCCCGTCGTGGATCAGCGTATCAACCCCATCCAGGAACTTCACCAGCCGGGCGTGCCAGTCGGGGGCACATCGTACGTCCCGCCCGATCCCAGCTCGTTGTCCGTCACGTACGCGACGCTCGCTCCGCCGGTCATTGGTTTGAGCCGGAAACCCAGAGTGGTTCCCGGATGACGCAACCGGAACGCTTCGACTTTGAACCCGTCGATCTCGAAGGCCCCGGTTCCCACTTCGGTCACCGTCAGCTCCGCGGCCAGCGCCTTGAGCGGAACCGGAAAAACCACCGGATCCATCTGCCGGTCGAGAATCTTCTCGAGCGGCACGCCCGCTTGCGGCGCTCCGAAGATCCGCACCGCGCTCCCTTCGTGTTCAGAGGCTGGAAGAACGGCAGCCCCTGGATGTGGTCCCAGTGGGTGTGCGAGAGCAGGATGTCCACGCTCATCGCCCCATTCATCTGCTTCATCAGCTCGTGTCCCAGCGGACGAATCCCGGTGCCAGCGTCGAGCACCACCAGTTGTCCCCGCTGTCCCGATACCGCGACGCATGAGGTATTGCCCCCGTAGCGCGCGGTATGCGCACCGGGCGTCGGGATCGAACCCCTCGTCCCCCAGAAAGCGACGGAATATGTCACGCAGAAACAGTCGGCAACGGATACGGGACCCGCAAGGACTCTGCCAGCCGGCGGAGAGCCGTCACGGCAGAGTCGTGACTATGATCACGCCCGCCCGGCAGCCTGTTCGAGCCCGGCTCGATCGCTGAGAGTTATCTCGCGCCGGGTGACCGTAATCAACCCGCGTTCGACGAAGTCCCGCATGGTGCGCGAAACCGTCTCCCGGCTGGATCCGATCATCTGGGCGATGACATGGTGGGTGATTTTCTTGGTAATGCGACCCTCGGGCTCTTCGTCGGCCAAACGAAGCAGGACGTCGGCAACGCGGCCGTTTACGTCGAGCAGCACCAGGCTACCGATTTTTTCATCGGCGCGGCGCAGTCGCCGGGACAACTCACGCAGCAGGCCGATGGCGATTTCAGGAGAGCGTCGCAGTCTGGCCTGGAAGTCCTCGCGCCGGAGCATGAGGACCGTCGCATCCGTCATGGCGATGACGTGCGCCGAGCGCGGTTGATCGTCGATCAGCGCCATCTCGCCGAAGAAGCTGCCTTCGCCGAGCACGGAAAGAATGACCTCGCGGCCGTCCTCACCGATCAGTACAACCTTCACCTGACCGGTGGCGACCAGGTACAGCGCATCCCCCGGGTCATCCTCGAACAGGATGACGCTGCCTTTTGGGTAGCTCCGCTCCCGCACCAACTCGGCGAAGGCCACGAGCTCAGTTTCGGGCAGACCGGCAAACAGGGGTACCTTCCTTAGAACCTCGAGTGGGGCGGCCGGCACGTCACCTCGCCAAAAGGGGTGGAAGTCTTGATGAATACGATATTTGCGCCTTTCCCCGCTGTCAAACCAGAATCCGGATTTCGTCCGGATTCTGATGGTAGCGTATGGGACCATCGGTGAGACCTTCGGCGGTGATTGAAGGCCCGGTTGCGACAGAGTGGCCTAACCCACTATAATTCAAGGCTTTCCCAAGTCTTCGTGAACGTCCCAAGGAGCGGCAAACGTGAAGGCCAATATTCACCCGATGTACCGCAAGGTTACGGTCCAGTGCGCTTGCGGCAATCAGTTCGACACCCGTTCAACCTCGGCGAACGTGCACCTGGAAATCTGTGCCAAGTGCCACCCTTACTTCACCGGTAAGCAGCGCCTGGTGGACACTGCAGGGCGGGTGGACCGTTTCCGCCGCAAGTACCAGAGCGACAAGGCCACCCCGGAAACTTCGCAGGCTTAGCTCATGGAGGTCCGACTCCGCCAGGCACTCGCCCGGGCGGAGGAGGTCGCCAGGCGCTGGCCGACCCCTCAACCGCAAGCGATCCGGCTCGGCTAAAGGCACTCGGTCGCGAGCACACCACGCTGGAGCCGATCGTTCGGCTGGCGGAGAAGCTCGAGCGGCTGGAGAGTGAACTGGGACAGGCTCGGGAGATGGCCCGGAGGCCGATCCCGAGCTTGTTGCGCTTGCGAAGGCCGAGTTGACCGGGCTCACGCCGCAGGTCGAATCGATGCGCGCCGAGTTGCACGAGCTGCTGTTGCCGCGCGACCCGCTCGACGATCGCGACGCCATCGTGGAAATCCGGGCCGGCACCGGTGGCGAGGAAGCGGCGCTGTTCGCGGCGGAGCTGTTTCGGATGATCCGGCGCTTCGCCGAGCGGAAGCGACTGTCGGTCGAGCCGATTTCTCTGAGTGAAGGATCCGCTGGAGGGCTCAAGGAAGCGATCTTCGCGGTCAGGGCCCGGATTCCTACGGCATGCTGCGCCGTGAGGCCGGAGTGCATCGGGTCCAGCGGGTTCCCGCCACCGAGGCGCAGGGCCGCATCCACACTTCCGCCGCAACGGTCGCGGTTCTCCCCGAGGCCGAGGACGTGGACGTGGTGATCCAGCCCAACGATCTCAAGATCGATGTCTTTCGCTCGAGCGGCCCCGGAGGACAGAGCGTCAACACCACCGACAGCGCGGTGCGCATCACCCATCTGCCGACCGGGCTGGTTGTCTCTCAACAGGATCAGAAGTCGCAGTTGCAGAACAAGCTCAAGGCGATGGAAGTACTGCGGGCCCGGCTCCTGGACCGGATGATTGCGGAGCAGGAAGCGGCCCGATCACGGGATCGCCGCGCGATGGTGGGAACCGGAGACCGCTCTGCGAAGATCCGGACCTACCGTTTACCCCAGAGCCGGGTGACCGATCACCGGATCAATCTCTCGGTATACGATCTTCCGGGGGTCATGGACGGAGATCTCGACGAGCGCTGGTGAACGCGCTACGCATGGCGAGCAGGCGGGAGATGATGAGTGCCTGAAACCCTGCACCCGCTTCGCGCCGTGCTCGAGGAAGCCGCGCTCCGGCTGAAAGCGGTCGGCATCGCCGAGCCACGCCGGGAGGCACGGCGGCTCTGGGCCGACCTGCAGGGGTATTCTCGCGCTGATCTGTTGCCGCTGCGGGACGATCCAGTGGATCAACCGTTGCGCGCCCGCTACGAGGCCGCCGTCCTTCGCCTCGCCGCAGGGAGCCGATCCAGTATGTCACGGGGATAGCAGGCTTCCGCCGTCTGACCCTGGGTTCCGACCGGCGGGCATTGATTCCCCGGCCCGAGACCGAAGGACTGGTCGAGCTGGTTCTCGCCCGGGTATCGCAGCGGCCGAATTGCCGATATCGGGACCGGCTCGGGCTGCATCGCACTGAGTCTCGCCGATGAGGGCGAGTTCGATCAGGTGGTGGGGTGGACCGCTCGCCCGAGGCGCTGGCTCTCGCTCGGGAGAATCGGGACCAACTGGGCCTCCCGGTCGAGTTCGTGGAAGGTGATCTCTGCGAACCGCTGCGCGGGGAACTGTGGGACGCGCTGGTCTCCAATCCACCCTATCTTACTTCAGGCGAGTATCAGGGACTGGATCGCTCGGTGCGAGACTGGGAGCCGGAAGGCGCGCTCTCGGATGGTCCGGATGGTCTCGCCACGACTCGCACGGCTGGTGGTGCAGGCGCGGGATGTCGTGCGCGCTGGCGGATTGCTGGGATTGGAAGTGGATTGCTCGCGGGCGCCCGCAGTCGCCGGCCTCGCGACCGAGGCCAGTTGGGTGGACGTCAGTGTGTACGAAGACCTCTTTGGCCGCGCCCGTTACGTTCTGGCGCGGAGGAGCGAAACGGCGTGATCTGGGGAAAGGCAGAAGAGCTCGGGCGCCTCATCGGGCAGACCCCTGAATGCAAGGCGCTTGCGGCGGGCGGAAACCAGTCTCCGCGACGACAAGGACACGGTTGCCAAGCTCGATACGATTCAGAGCCTGGCCAAGCAGGTGGACGATCTCGTCGCCCAGGGACAGATGCCCGACCAGGCCACCGCGGAAGCATACGAAAAGGCGGTCCGGGAACTCGAGGTGAGCACCACGGGGCAGGCCTACGCCGTGGCGCGTGCCAGCTTCGAGAAGCTGATGATCAAGGTGAATCAGCTGATCGGCCAGGGGATCGAGAAGGGCGCGACCAGCAATATCATAACCCTCGGATGACTCACGGCTTCTTCCTGGCGGTTGAGGGACCAGAAGGGGCCGGAAAATCCACCCTCGTTTCGAGCCTCGGCTGCTCGATTGCGGCAGGAGGGACGGAACCGTTAGTGGTGCGAGAGCCAGGGGGAACCGATGCAGCCGAGGCAATTCGCCGGATATTGCTGGAACCGGAGAGCAATCTGGCCCCGATTTCGGAGCTGTATCTCTTCCTTGCCGCTCGGGCCGATCTCGTGGCCAGGAGGATTCGTCCCGCGATCGAAGCGGGAAACGTCGTGGTGGCGGATCGCTTCGAGCTGTCCACTCTGGCCTACCAAGTCGGGGGCCGTGGCCTCGATGAATCGCTGGTACGGAGTGCCAATCAAGCCGCCACCGGCGGGCTGCACCCGATCTCACCCTGATCCTCGACGTTCCACCGCGCACCGGGCTCTCCCGCATTCAAAAGGCCGGTGCGGCATTCGACCGGATCGAGCGCGAGGACGATGGATTTCACCAGCGGGTAGCCGAAACCTTTCGCCGGGCGAGTGGTAAGGGCTTGGTGCACCTCGACGGTGCACAGTCACCGGAACAGGTCTTGCACCGAGCCTGGGATGAAGTGGTACAGGCTCGGGCGGCGGCCAAGCCCCAGTCGAGTTAATTTACCGTTCATGATCCGAGGCGGCGCAGCGTTGCGCCGTACCGGGCAAGTATGGAGGTGATTATGCGCCAGCGTTGGGTCCTGATTCTTCTGGTGGCGGTGACGTCGTTCTTCACTGGCGGTTGGCTGCTGCAGCGCGGCACCGCCAGCGACGGCAACGTGTACCAGCACGCCCGCCTGTTTGACGATGTTCTATCCCACGTCAGTGCCTATTACGTCGATTCGATCGGACAGGGAGAGCTGTACGACAAGGCCACCAATGGCCTCCTCGAGGAGCTGCACGATCCCTACTCCGTTCTCCTGCAGGGCGACGACTATAAAGCGCTTACCGAGACTACCACCGGTAACTATGGCGGTCTGGGTATCCAGATCGACGTGCGCGATGGGTGGATCACCGTCGTGGCGCCGCTCCCCGAGACTCCCGCTGAACGAGCCGGGATCGAAACCGGTGACCAGATCATCATGGTCAACGGCAAATCCACTGAGGGCTGGAACAACGATCAGGCGGTCAAGGCTCTCCGCGGCCAGCCGGGCAGCGACGTCGAGCTGAAAATCCGCCGGGCCGGAATGGCCACCCCGATGGTCTACAACCTGAACCGGGCCCAGATCCACGTCCGCTCGGTCCCGCCGGGATCGATGTTCCCGGGCGGTATCGGCTACATCTCACTGAATCCGGTGGCGGAGACATCCACCAACGAGCTGCGTTCCGAAATCACTTCGCTGCTCGGCAAGGGCATGAAGTCGCTGATTCTCGACCTGCGGGGCAATCCGGGAGGCCTGCTCGATCAGGGCGTTCGGGTGGCCGATCTTTTCCTCGATCCGTCCCAGGAGATCGTATCAACCCGGGGCCGGGCCAAGGGCTCGACCAAGCACTATGCCGACGAGCTGAAGCAGGAGTGGCCCAACCTGCCGATCGTGACGCTGGTCAACGAGGGAACCGCGAGCGCCGCCGAGATCATCTCCGGTGCGCTGCAGGACCACGATCGCGCGGTGGTAGTGGGTGTGCCGACCTTTGGTAAGGGTCTGGTCCAGACGCTCTATCCCTTCTCCGACAACACCGCACTCAAGCTCACGACCGGACGCTGGTATACCCCGAGTGGCCGCACCATCCAGCGCATCGCGAAGAACGAAGAGGATCAGTTCCAGCAGGCCCAGAACGAGGCCGACGGCACACCGGACAGCGCCGCAGCCGATACGGTCGACCGTCCGACCTTCCACACCGACGGCGGCAGAGCCGTGCGCGGTGGAGGCGGCATCGTTCCCGACATCGTGATCCGTCAGGATACGCTCACGGCGGGGAGAAGGCGTTCGCCACGGCGCTCGGTCCCAAGTTCCCGGAATACCGGGATGCGCTGACCTCCTACGCCCTCGCGCTCAAGAACCAGAAGACCATCACCAGCGAAGACTTCAAGGTTACGCCGGCGATGCGGTCCGAGGTGCTGACCAGGCTTCGTGCCCGGGGTGCCAAGATCACCGACGACACCTTTAACGGGGCGTCGGATCTGATCGACCAGCAGCTGGGATACGAAGTGTCGCGGTACGTCTTTGGTCGCACGGCCGAGTTCCGCCGCCGGGCTCAGGACGACTGGCAGATGCAGGACGCCCTCGACCTGCTTAAGAAGGCTCAGACTCCGAAGGACCTCATGGGTCTGGCGATGTCGCAGGCCAGCTCGGCCGGGAGGAACTGACCGATCGGAGAGGCTACACAAATCGCCGCGGCCCTCGGGACCGGGATCGCGGTCGGTATCCTCTCCGCCCTGGCCGGAATCGGCGGTGGCGTCGTGATGGTCCCTTTCATGTATGTGGTTTACCGGTCGGCACCGGTGACCGTCTCCGCCCAGACCGTGGTGGCGCATGCCACCAGTCTGGGCGTTGCCTTCGTGACATCGACCTTCGGCACCTGGCACTATTCAAGGGTGAAGGCGGTCGCGTGGAGGGCGGCCACCGCCTACGCGGTTCCCGGAATCCTTTCCGCCTTCCTTGTCGCTCGGCTCCTGACCAAGGTGCACGAGGCACATTGGATTCGCGCCGCGTTCGGGGTGTTCCTTCTGGTATCGGCGGTGGACATGGCCAGGCGCGCCATGATTCCGCATCCGGTTCACCACGAACATCCGCCGCACTCTTCCGGCTGGCTGGGACTCGCCGGCTTCTTCGGCGGGGCGATCAGCAGCCTCCTCGGCATCGGAGGAGGCCTCATCGCCGTTCCGGTGCTGCTGTACGTTGGACGCATGCCGGTACAGGCGGTGGCTCCAACGGCATTGGCTGGTGTCTGTCTTACCACGCTCGCAGGGAGCATTGGCTACATGACCGGTGGAGCGGGTCCGCCAGTGTCACCCTGGATGGTGGGATTCCTTGATGCGCGGATGGCCGTCCCCCTGGCGATCGGGGCCGTAACCAGTGTTCCGCTGGGGGTGCGACTCAACCGCACCCTGAGTCCTCAGAAACTCTTCTGGTTCTTTGCCGCGACATTCAGCGTCATCGGCGTCCTGCTGATCAAGGAGGGGTTGGGTGGCTAGGCCGAGAATTGCAATCATTGGCGCGGGACGAATGGGGCGGGGCCTTGGGCTGGCGTTGCAGCGGCGAGGCTACTCCGCGGCGCTCTTCGCGCGAAGCGAGCGTCCGGTGGCGGCTTCGCTGCTGCTGCAGACCGGAGATATCTCCGCCGTCACCAACGGCGCCGAGGTGGTGATCATCGCGACGCCGGACGACGCCGTCACCGCGGTGGCGCGTCAGTTGGCGGAGGCCGGGAGCGGTCACGCGGGAACAGGCGGTGCTCCACATCTCGGGTTTGCTGGATCATCTGGCCCTGGCGCCGCTCAAAGTGACCAAAGCCGGATTGGGCTCCATGCATCCGCTGCAGACGCTGGCCGATCCGGCCACCGCGGTTGAGCGCCTGCAGGGTGTCTATGCCATGATCGAGGGCGACGAACCGGCGCTGCAGCAGGCCGAACGGCTGGCGCGCAGCCTGAAAATGATCCCGATCCGGATCGAGGCGTCGGCCAAGCCCCGCTACCACGCGGCGGCGAGCCTGGTCGCCAATTACACCACCGTGCTGGGGGCAATTGCGGAGCGGGTGGCGCGAGAAGCGGGGTCTCACCCGAGGTGTCGAGAAAGATCTATCTGCCGCTGCTCAAGGGCGCGGTGGACAACCTCGCGGAATTCAGTCCGGTGGCGGCGCTCACCGGACCGATCCGGCGCGGGGACCTGGCGACGGTTCGCGCGCATCTCGAGGCCTTCCAGGGTGAAGACCGTCGAGTCTATGCTGAGATGGGGCGTGCCGCGCTGGCCCTGGCCAGAGAGGGAGGGCTGGAAGAGTCCCAGGCTTCGAAGATGGAAGCGCTATTGAACGGCGCCGCCGCTACTGCTCGATAACCCGGACCCCGGATGGCACGTTGAAGGTGAAGGAATTCGGGGGTGGACGCCGGTTGATCATCACTCCGGTTAGCACCAGGGTCCGATTGGTACCGGTCTTCTCCTGAATCTCCAGCCTCCTCGGCAGGTTGTCGGATCGGTCGATCCACAGAATCGCAGCCCGGAACGGTAGCGTTGGGTCGAGCGGAGTGAGCTCGACCACATCGGCGCTCCGCCCTCCTACGGCATCCTCGCGTAAATACCTCGTCCGATAGCGCTCCACCGGCTTGGTGAGAAGCCAGGCCAGGACATTGGGGCCGTACGTCGCGTCCTTGGGAATCGGAGTGCGGACGACCTGCCCCGGCGTCGTGCTCGGGGTATAGATCCAGATGTACTCGCCGTCCATCACGATCGCCTCGCCGTTGGGATCGGTGAAGCGCATCGCGAACGAGGCGGTACCGGCCTGCAGCAGTCTCCCCTTGCTTTCGAAGGTACCGATCATCGAGTCGGAGATGACCTGACGGAAGTCCGCCTGGAACGAGCTGAGCTGCTGGTAGGCCCTCGCGGCGCGTTCGATGATCGTGTCGGAGCTTACCTGCGTTCGTGGTGCCGGCGGCGGGGCGGGTCAGGGCGGACAAGGCGGTCAGGACGGTCCAAAGCATCTTGGCCCGCCCCGCCCGTCCTGTTCGCCCTGTCCGACCTGCCTTCATGCTCTCACCCCGGCCGCGACCGCCACCCGCCGCCCGATCGCTTCGGCGATGATCCGCGTCTCCTTCATGAGGCGGGCGAACTGCTCCGGATACAGACTCTGGGCGCCGTCGGAGAGGGCCCGGTCGGGATTGGGATGCACCTCAACCAGCAGTCCGTCGGCGCCAGCGGCTACCGCGGCACGAGCCATCGGGATCACCATCTCACGGTGGCCGGTCCCATGGCTGGGATCCGCAATGATCGGCAGGTGGGAGAGGCCGTGCACCACCGGAATGGCCGACAGATCGAAGATGTTGCGAGTGGCGGGATCGAAGCCGCGCACGCCGCGCTCGCACAGAATCACATTCGGATTGCCTTCGGCCAGGATGTATTCGGCCGAGAGCAGCAGCTCCTGGATGGTGGCGGAAAGGCCTCGCTTGAGCAGAATCGGCTTCTGCAGCTTGCCGGCCCGCTTCAGCAGGGAATAGTTCTGCATGTTCCGCGCGCCGATCTGAATGATGTCGGCGACCTCGGCGACCTGGTCGGCGCCCTCGGGATCCATCGCCTCGGTGACGATGAGCAGTCCGGTCTCCGCTTTCGCCAGCCGCAACAGAGGCAGTCCCTCGACTCCCAAGCCCTGGAATGAATAGGGCGAACTGCGTGGCTTGAACGCCCCAGCCCGCAATACCGTGGCACCGGCCTCCCGCACCGCCTCGGCGGCGGCAAGGATCTGCTGCTCACTTTCCACCGAGCAGGGCCCGGCCATGACCACGACATCTTCACCGCCGATCGTGAGTCCTCCCGGCAGAGATACGATGGTGGACTCGGCCTTCCACTCGCGGGACACCTGCTTGTACGGCTTGGAGACGTGAATGACTTCCTGAACGCCGGCGAGAGCCTCGATGCGGGAGCCATCCACCCGTCCATCGTTGCCAACCAGGCCCACGGTGGTCCGCTGCCGTCCCGGCATCGGACGGGCCTGGTAGCCCATCTCAACGATCACGTCGCAGACCCGGCGCACCTCCTCGTCGCTGGCGCCGTGCCGCATGACGATGAGCATCTACACCGCCTGCCGTTCTGCCAGCCGCACGCCGACGATGGTCGAGACGCCGGGCTCCTGCATCGTCACGCCGTAGACCGCCTCGGCCGACTGCATGGTGCGCGGGTTGTGAGTAATCACCAGGAATTGGGTGGACTGCTTGAACTCATCGAGCAGTCTCGTGAACCGGCCCACGTTGGCGTCGTCGAGCGGGGCATCCACTTCGTCCATCAGGCAGAAGGGGCTCGGCTTGGTGAGATAGATGCTGAAGAGCAGAGAGACCGCCACGAGGGTCCGCTCCCCGGTTGAAAGCAGGTGAATGCGCTGGGTGCGCTTCCCGCGTGGTGCGGCGTGGATGTCGATCTCGCTCTCGAGTGGATCGTCCGGATTGGCCAGCCGGAGATCGCACTCACCGCCGCCGAACAGGGTCTGGAAGACGTGGAGGAAGCTGGTTCGAATGGCGGTGAAGGTCTCGAGGAACATGGCCCGCGCCGTGCCGTCGATTTCCCGGATGGCCTGTTGCAGCGATTGCCGCGCCGCGACGAGGTCGTCCCGCTGGGCAACGAGGAAATCGAGCCGCTTGCTTTCTTCGGCATGTTCCTCGACCGCCAGCGCGTTGACCGGTCCGATGGTCTCCAGGCTGGAGACGATTCGCGCCGCTTCGTTCTCCAGGGTGTCGATGTCGAGATCGAGCATCGGGGCTTCGGCCAAAGGGTATCGATCGGCTTCCGCCATTCGGCCTCCACCCGCTCGACGATGCCGCGCCGCCGGGCGGTGGCTTCGGTCATCTCCAGATCGATCCGGTGCGCTTCTTCCGTGAGATCATCCAGACGGGTGCGCATCGCGTGCAGCTCATTCTCGGCTTCTTCAAGCGCCTGTTCGGCTTCGGATGCGGCCTGATCCGCGTCGGCGGCTGCCGCCTCGAGCTCCAGCACGGCAACCTTCCGCTCGGCCCGTGCTTCCAGCCACTGAGCCTGCTGTTGGGCCAGGCCGGTGGTGTCATCAGTCAACCGAGTCAGCTCGACGGCGAGTGCCGCGGAAGCCAGCTCGGCCTCCTCACCGGTGCGGAGGGCGCGCTCGAGGTATCCTTGGGCCGCCTCGAGCCGAGCGACGACCTGGGCCTCCTGGACCTGGCAGTGGACTCGCGCGTCGCGCGCCGCTTCCTGCTGCCCTTCCAGGTCGGCGAGCCGGGACCGGGCCTGGCCCAGGCTTTCCTCGATGCGCACCCGGGCCAGCTCGCCTTCGGTCAGCGCAATATCGATCTCGACCAGACGCCGCTCGGGCGCTCGATCCGTTCCTTGAGCGAGGTGAATTGAGTCTCCGCGTCACCGAGGTCGCGACCGGTTGACGAAGCCATCCGAACCGCATCGTCTCGTGTGGCGACCGCTACCCGCTCCGCGTCGCGCGCGTGATCGGAGGCCTGGGATGCGTGGTCGAGAGCCGCCTCGACCTCGGCCAGACGGCGCACCGTCCCGGCCAATTCCATTTCTGCCTTGTTCAACGCTGCCTGGGCTGCCCTGACCTCATGGGTCAGGCTCTCCAGCTCGGCGCGCCGACGGAGGGCCGGAAGGAGCCGGTGCACCGGGAAGCAGAATCGCGCCGTTGGGCCGGCGAAGAACGCGCCCGCCACCGGCGAGTACCTGAGAGCCGGCGAGCAGGGCGCGCACCCACGCCGCGGCATGCCCTTCGGCCACCAGGCGCCCAGCGAGGGATCGTCCCCTTCGCTGCCGGTCGGGCCCGAATCAATCGGGAGCAGCGCGATCATGCCGGGCTGCTCGCTCGCGTGCCAATCCTGAATCGCCTCCAGGGCCGCGCTGTCGCTTACCAGAACCGCGTGCACCCATTCTCCGAGCAGGCGTTCGGCGATCTCCGCATCCTCGCGGCCGGCGCGCAGAAGTCGCTCAACGGTCCCAGCACGGCGCCGCCGAAGCGCGACTTTGCCGCCAGGAGTGCGGCGGCACCGGGGGCGAGTCCCACCCGATCGCGCTCCAACTCCTCCAGCGCCTGGCGCCGGGTGGTGAGTTGAGCCAGCGACTCCTCAGCGGCGCGGCGATCCGCCCGACCCAGCGCTTCGCGACGACGGGTTTCGGCGAGCAGGTGGCGGCCGCGCTCCGCTTCGGCCGAGGTGCGCTTGGCTTCGGCCGAGAGCCTTTCGGCATTCGATACGGCTTCTGCACGGCGCCGTTCGGCGACATCGAGCTCGGCCTGCAGGTCCTGGCGCCGCCCCGAGACGACCGAGGCCTGTTCCCGCAGAGAGAGAGGTCGGTCTCCAGAGATCCGCGCTCCCCCTCCAGAGATTTCAGGATTTGCGCGCGACGCTGGAGATCCTCCTCCAGCTGGCGAACTGCTTGACGCTGATCCCCGAGCTGCAGCCGGACTTCTTGCTCGGTCTGGGCTCGACCCGCCAGGTCGGTCGCGATGCGCTCCCGCTCGAGTTGCGCGGTCTTCCGTTCGGCATCCGCGGCGTCGTGGTCCCGCTGGGCCTGCTGGCGGCGGATCTCCATCTGACCGCGTTCGTCGGTGGCGCGCAGCCGGCGGGCCGCGGCGTTGGCCAGACGCTCGGCTGCGAGAGCCAGGTCTCCATCCAGGCGGCCAAGTTCCAGCCGAACGTCTCCCAGCCGGCGAGCGATCTCGGTCCGCTGCACTTCGGCCGACGCACGAGTGCGGGCGCATTCCTCACGAACCTGTTCGGCGTCGCCAACGAGGTCACGAGCCTCAGGCAACTCCTGGGTCAACACACCGTGACGCTCTTCGCTGCTCGCAATCTGGCCGGCCAGGCGCTCCAGCTGGCGGCGAGCCAGGGTGAGCTGCACCGAGAACTTCTCTTCGGACAACTTCGCATACCGCTCGGCCTTTCCCCGCTGCCGGGCGAGGCTCCGGATCTGGCTCTGGACTTCGGCGATCAGGTCCTCGACCCGCTGCAGGTCGCCGCCGGTCTCCTCGAGACGGCGCTCGGTGGTCTGCCTGCGGTCGCGGTAGAGGCCGATTCCGGCGGCCTCTTCGAACAGCGAGCGGCGCTCCTCGGCCCGATCGGAGAGCAGCAGCTCGATCATCTTCGCCTCGATGACGACACCGGCGTCGCTGCCCAGGCCGGTTCCCCGGAGCAGGTCCTGGATGTCGCGCAGCCGGACCAGGGCACCGTTCAGCAGATAGTCGCTCTGACCGGAGCGGGAGAGGCGCCGGGTTATCTGGACCTCGCGATACGCGATCGGCAGGTCTCCCTCAGTGTTATCGAGGAAGAGCGATACCTCCGTCACGTTGACTGGCCGGCGGCCCGCCGCGCCCTGGAAAATCACGTCCTCCATCTTCCCGCCGCGCAGCAACCGGGCCGATTGCTCGCCCAGCACCCAGCGAACGGCATCGGATACATTCGACTTGCCGCATCCGTTGGGACCTACGATCGCTGTGACTCCCTCGCCGAAACTGAGCGTGACGGTATCGGCGAAGGATTTGAAGCCGGAGAGCTCGAGCTTGGTGAGCTTCATGGGCTGGCGTCCTGTCGATCGGGTTGATAGATGAAAAATGGACGACCCAAACGGCGGCCGGCTGATTCGGCGACTTCCCGCGTCGGATAGGGACCGAGGACCACGCGAAAGCCCTCTTCTCCGGCGCGCGGGTCGATGACCCGGGCCGGGAGTCCCGCGCTGCTCAACTGGGAGGCGAGCTCACTCGCCCAAGCCTTGTTCTGCGAGCTGCTCACCTGGAGGAAGACCTCGCTGCTCGGCACGCTGTCTTCCGCCACGACGGTTGACTCAGGAATCTCCGGAGTCGGGCTTGCGGTACCGGTCTCAGGAGACCAGGGAAGCGTGATCCAGTAGTCCTTGGCGCCGCCCTTGACCCGCCCGGTGACGGTCATCTTCGACTGGGTGAGATCAACCGCGACGAGGTCTCCCCCGACTTGAGCAGCAGGAGCTGCTGATTGGTGACAGTGGGAAGATCGGAACTCCATTCGGTCTCGAATCCCGCTACGAACTTGTTGCTCGACAGATCCACCAGCCAGAGCGAGTCCGCGGAGGGTGGATTGATCAGAAGCCACCGCCCGAAGGGACCCATCCGCAGCGCACGGGCCGGTCCGGGAAGGGTAATCTCCCGACTTGCTCATTGGTGAACCGATTGAATACCAGAACGGATCCTTCCCGCCTCGCCACGTACAGGCGGTGTCCCGAAGGCGAGAAGGCAACGGCTCGAGCGTGTTCCGAGATCGGAATGCTCTCCAGCTTGTTCTGCTCTCGCGGATCGACCAGCACCACCGCCGTGTCGGCCGCGACAGCCACCATGTCTCCCCAAAAGGTTGCCGCCGCGTCGCCCGAGGGAATCGGAACCTCGGTGGGAGGCTGGTCGCTGCTCAGGACATTCAGCTGGTTACCAGTGCCGCGGGTGATGGCGAGCAGTTGGGCATCCTTGGTGCCGAAGCAGGTCGCGGGGCCGGCTGGGCAGCCGGCTCTGGAAGCGGACCGGGTTGCGGCGCACCAACTGGGTAACCGCGTTGCTGTCGTCGACGGTATAGAGAGTCCCGTCCGGCCCGATGGCGGCATCACGAACTCCGTCGATCACCTGCTGCCGCACCCTGCCGGTCTGCAGGTCGAGGGTGACGACCTCGGCTTTGGCTCCCAGCAGGTAGATCAGTCCCTGGTCCAAGTCCGCACCGACGACCCGGCGAACTCCTGGCAGGGCCCCTCGGACTTCCACTTGGCCGGATCCAACTCGGGCGGGCGGTACAGCGGTGCCTGACCCCCTGCCGAGGGAATCCGAAGCAGCGTTGAGGGCGGTGAAGCACTGGCAGCGGAAAGACCGTGAGCCAAAGAAGGCGGGGAGTCTGGCACGCGAGCGCACCGACGACGAGCCCCGCAGCGGCGAGGTAGGGACGGCCGTTCACCAATGAAAGATAGGTAGGACGGCCGGGCGGTGGGAGTGTGGAAGAAGGGCGGGCCGACGGTACGACAGCTCGACAGTAGGACTAATAAGCTTGGCCGCTCCCTACCGCCGCTCCACCGTACCGCCGTCCCGCCCCTGCTAGAAGGCCGGACCCAGGCTGAGGGTCCAGTAGCCCTTGAAGGCCGACCGCTCCTGCGGGATCGAGTAGTCGACCCGCAGGATCATGATTCCGAACACGTTCATCCGCGCTCCGGCGCCGAAGGTCTGGCTCGGGGTCCGGACGTTCAAGGGATCATCCCCCGCATCGCGGTGCCACTTCACGGTGCTCGCGTCGTCCCACGCCACACCCACGTCATAGAACAGGGCGCCCTCGATGGGCGGGAAACCGGCCGGCAGGAAGGCCAGGCCACCGTACAACAGGGGAAACGGAGTTCGGCATTACCGACCGCGATCCGGGTACCCAGCAGCCGCTCGAGCTGCACGCAGGTGATGTTGGCAGAGCGGCATTCGTTGTTGTAATAGGAGCCCGAGGTATTGCCCCGGACCAGGTCGGTGCTTCCCAGGAAGAGCAGGAATCGGTCGTTATCCGGGCCGTACCGGCCATAGCCCAGCAGCCGGGTGGCCAAAGTGAACGGACCCAGCAGGTGATCGTAGCGGCGATAGTCCGCCAGCAGCGAGGTGTACTGCCAGCCGCCGACCGCCTGACCGACGCTCAGCCGCAACCGCTTGCCGTAGAAGGGAGCTACGTAGCCCGGCAGCGAGTTGTCGAATACGTATGCCACCGACGGCTCCAGGAAGGTGGAGTTGCCGACGCTCTGCCTCCCGGGTGACCGGGTCCTGAGTCAGGATCCCGGTAACCGGATCGAACTGCTCGAAGACCCGCTGGATGTGCTCGTCGACGTTCACGACGGCCATGTTGCCTTCGAGACGCCGAAAGCGGTCGATCGGGTAGTACGAACCGAACTGCGCCGACCGATAGACGATACGCTGGATGTTGGTCACCAGCACGTTGTCGCCCGAGCCGTCGTTGGCCGGGACCACGAAGCTGGGCTCGATGAAGTAGTACGGCTCCTGACTCAGGCCGACGCCCCAGTTGAGCCGGTTGGTCAGGTTGAAATACGAGGCGCCAACCTGGGCTTCGGTAATCCGGCCGTTGATGAAGAGCGAGAACAGGAGGTTGTGGTTGCCCAGCATGTCGCTGAGCTGTATGGCGCTGCCTCCATAGAACCCGCGGCCGAAGTTGTCCCGGGTGTAGCCGATGGTCGGCCGGGCCACGTAGTCGGGCTGGAACTTGACCTTGTACTTCTGGTCGGAGAACTCGGCAGTATCCGGCAGGTTGAGCGCCACCGAATCCATCAGGGCGCTGATCGAGATCGGCTCGGTGTGCGACGAGTCGCGGCCGGCCGGCTCGGAATCGGCCTCCCGGAAGCCCTGAGGCGTACGGTAGAGCGAACCGGTGTCCTCGATCGGGGGCCGGTTGACCACCTTGGTCGAATCCGTGACGGTGTCAGCCATCTCGCCAACCGGCTTCATGACCGAGTCTACCCGCTGAGCGATGAGTGGCTGAGGCGCTTCGGCGGGGACGGCGCAGGCGTTTCAGTAGGCGGCTTCCAGGGATCGCGCTTGAACGAGCGGATGTTGTCCACCGCGTAAACGTCGAAGTCCCCCTTGTTGTAGATCACCGAGGCGAACCGATCCGCCTTCTGGGCCCAGCTGATGACCGGGAAAACGTGGTAATGCCCTGCGCGCCGGTGAACAGATGGGTCAGCTGGTAGAGCTGCCGGTCGGTGAAGTCGAACAGATAGATGTTACTGACCCCGTCGCGGTCGGAGACGAATGCGATCGACTGGCCATCCGGTGCCCACTGGGGGCTCCGATTGGTTCCCCACTCCATGTAGGGGAGGACCTCGATCGAGTCGGTGTCCAGATGGTACAGCGCGATCTTCAGGTTCCCGATCTTCAGAGTATTGAAGTCGGTATCGGGGCCGCGGTCGGTCGCGAACGCGATGGTCTTCCCGTCGGGAGACCAGACCGGATGGAAGTCGGCGTTCTTGTCGTTGGTCAGTCGCTGGAGGTTGTCGCCGTCGGCGTCCACGATGAAGAGGTCAGAAATGCCTCCGTCGAGGCCGGTGAACACGAGCTTGGTGCCGTCCGGACTCCAGCTCGGAGTCAGGGCACCACTGAGCTTCAGCTTGATCCGCCGGATTTCCTTGTTTCGCTTGGGATCGATGATGACGATATCGTCCCGCTCCCCCTTCTTGGCTGCGATCGCGAGACGGGTCCCGTCGGCGGACCAGGAGGCCGTCGAATTGATGAACCGGAAGGTCTCGTAGTTGGTGCTGTAGGTGGACTTGAGCAGCTTCTTCTCGACCTTCCCGGTGTGGGCGTCGGCGAGGTAGAGGTCCACGAAGAAGAAATCGCCCTCGCTGAAGTAGGCGACCTGGGTGCCGTCAGGGGAGAGGGCAGGGGCCAGGTGGTAGGTGCCCTTGGACTTCTTCTGGCTCAGGATCTCTTCCGCCACGGCACGCGGAGCGTCGCGAGTCGCCACCTCGGGCAGGTAGCGCTTCTGCACCGCGTCGTGCCAGAGGTCGGTGAGCTTCGCGTAGTCAACACCGATGGTGCGCTTCAGCGATCCTTCGAGACCGCCACCGCCCGCCAGAGTTCCCTGCAGGATCGCACCGATCGCCTCGTCTCCCCACCGCGCCCCGATGAAAGCGAGGAGGGCCTGTCCGAAGCGATAGGGGAAGATTCGAGGGTCGTTTTCCAGCTGGTCGATGGTGGGCATCTTCCCGTTGCGCACCGCGTCGCGCAGCCACATGGCGGTGTTGGCATCCACGGCACCGGCGGGATCGCCCTTGTCATTGGTCTCCACCGACAGGTACTCGGCCATGCCTTCGACGAACCAGAGGGGCGGATTGATCGCGATAACCTGCTGCAGGCCCGCGCCGGCCCGACCCCGACTCCAGATGTCGTACTGGAACTGGTGAACCATCTCGTGCTGCAGCACGTGCTCCAGGTCATCGTAGGAGCCCGTGAAAGGGAGAATTATCCGCTGCTTCAGGAAATCGGTGACGCCGCCGGTGCCTTCGCTGGGCGACTCGCCCCCCAGCGCGTTGGTCTGCTGGAAGTCGGAGTGCGAAGCGTAGAGGATGATCGGCTTCCGTTCCTTGTATTCGTGCTTGAGCAGGCGAGACAGACGGCCGTACGACCGCTCCAGCCATCCGGGCGGCATCCAGCGCCGCCGCCCTGGCATCCGGGTAGTAATGGATGTCGAAGTGCTCGGTCCGGAGGATGCGAAAATCAAACGAACGGTACTGGACCTTGTTCTGCCCGAAGTACTGCGCGGGGAGCAAGGCCGGAGTCGCTGCCAGCAGAGCCAGCCCGAACGCCAGGCGCCGTATCATGAGGATACCCATCTTGTCAGTGACCGATGCTCAATTCGGAGGCATCGGTCCAGAGCCGCTCGAGCTGATAGAACGCTCGTGACTCTGGGTGAAACAGGTGGACCACAAAGTCCACATAGTCCAACAGCACCCACCGTCCGACGGTCAGTCCCTCAACGTGGTGGGCCCGTTGTCCCTGGTGATGCAACTTGTCCATCACCGAGTTGGCCAGGCCTCGCACGTGCGCATCGGACGTACCGGACGCTACCACAAAATAGTCCGTCGCATCGTTGAGACCGCGCAAATCCAGCACCAGCAAGTCCCGTCCCTTCAAGTCGGCGATCGCCTCGATGGCGGTTCGCAGCGCTTCGGGCGGCCGAGCCCCGGTGGGACTCTTCATGCGGCCGCACCCGTGCGATGCTCGTCCACCCCGTCTTCCACCTGATAGAACACCGCCCATGCCCCGAATCCAACATGCGCACCCAGGACGCCGGTGGCCAGCGTCACGAAACAATCCCGGGGCTGGTACGCGGCGACGATGGCTCGCCGCATTCGCTCGGCGGGCTCCGGGGCCTCGGCATGCACGATCCCGAAGCGCACCGCTTTGGGCCGTGGAGTGAGGCGTCGCTCCAGCAGACTCAGGACGCGGGGTACCACATTGTCCCGTCCCCGCACCCGGTCCACGGGAATGATGGACCCGAGATCATCGAGGCCGAGGATCGGCTTCACGTCCAGCAGCCCGGCGAGCCAGGCTTTTCCCCGAGTCACCCGACCCGAGCGCAACAGATTGTCGAACCGGTCCACCGTCACCAGCGCGCCCGACTGGCGCCGTATCCGCCGCAGCTCTTCCGCAATGTCCCTGGCCGACCACCCCGACTCCGCGAGTTCCGCACCTCGCAGGGCCAGGAGTCCGAGCCCGAGCGAGGCCGATGCACTATCAACGAATTCTACCCCATCTATGTTGGCGGCACGCGCCGCCATCATCCCAGCCTGAAACGTGCCCGACAACCGGGAGGCAACCAGCACCGCCACTACTTCGTCGGCTTCCGACCGAGCATCCCGCAGGACCCGCACGAACTCGGCCGGTGTCGGCTGCGAGGTGGTCGGGTGCGCTCGCGAGCGCCGCATCGTGGCGTAAAACGCTTCAGGCTTCAGCTCCACCCGATCGCGGTACACCGTATCGCCGAACATCACCTGCAGCGGCACCAGCGCGATATGATGCCGGTCCAGCACGGCATCGGGCAAATCGGAGGAGCTGTCGGCCACGATCGCTACTGGGCGCCGCTCGGGATGCGCGAGCTTCCGATGCTGCACGCGCATGTCTTCCGCTTTGGTCGCGGAGACCGTTCCCCAGCGGGCTGCACAGGTAAAGACGGCATCCGGCGTGTCAGTGTGCACATGAAGCTTGAGGATGTCTCCCACCACCACGACCTGCACGCTGCCGCCGAACTCGCGCAGGACGGAGCGTACCTCGTTGGCCGACGGAAGCTGTTCGCCCCGGACCATCGCCTCGGTGCAAAACTGGAAGTCCCGCTCGGCGGCGACATCGAACTCTGCTGCGGGAATGGATGAGAATTCGCCAGTGGTGGCCGTCGCCGGAAGGATGGGATCGCCCTCGATCAGCCGAACGACTCCTTCGATCATCCGGACGAAGCCCTTGCCGCCGGCATCTACCACACCGGCTTCCTTTGAGCACCGCCATCAACTCGGGGGTGCGGGCGAGTGCGACTTCGCCCTCGGCGAGGAGCCGGCTCATGAACACGCTGATGTCGGGAGAGTCGACGGCCGCGCGCTCGGCGGCGAGGGCGGCCTCCCGAGCGACGGTGATGATGGTGCCTTCCCGCGGGTCGTCGAGAGAGGCGTAGAGCCGGTCGGCGCCCTGACGGATGGCGCGGGCGATGTCCTGCGCGGTGCCTCTCTCTCTTCCTTCCAGCGCCTCTGCGAAGCCCAGAAGAAAGTGCGCGAGCATCATCCCTGAATTCCCGCGGGCGCCGAGGACGGCACCGCGAGCAGCAGTCCGAGCGGTATTGTCGAGGGGTGAGTCGCCCAAGGCCCGCAGGGCATCGGCGACCGAGCGGAGGGTCAGGCTGAAATTGGTGCCGGTGTCACCGTCGGGGACCGGAAAGACGTTGATCCGGTTGATCTCGTCCCGTCCGGCGGTGACCCAGTCGGAGGCTGCCAGCAGTGAGCGTGACAGCCTCGGACCGTCAACGTAGGCGATCCCGACGTTCATCGGGCTGGCGTCACTCAGCCTCGACGGAGACGTGAACCTCGGCGTGCACGTCGGCGTGAAGCCTGACGGGGACGACGTGAGCGCCGACCGTCTTGATCGGCTGGGTCATCTCGATCTTCCGGCGGTCCACGGTATGACCCTGGGTCGCGAGCGCGTCGGCGATGTCCTGGGCGGTGATCGATCCGAACAGCCGCCCTTCCTCGCCGGCCTTTCGGGTCAGTACCACGTTGGCCCCGGCCAAGCCGGCTGGCGAAGGCCTCGGCCTCGCCACGCTCGGCCACACGGCGCGACTCACGGGCCTTCGATTCGGCCGCGATGCGCTTGCGGTTGCCCTCGCTTGCCTCATAGGCCAGGCCCTGAGGCAGCAGGAAATTTCGGGCATAACCGGCCTTCACCTTCACCAGCTCGCCGGCCCGGCCGAGAGACTTCACATCTTCACGCAGAATCACTTCCATGACACTACCCTCCTGAGGCGGCGGCAGTGAACCGCCGGCGAAAATCAATCCAGGTGTCGGACAGCCCGAAGAGGAACAAGCCACTCAGGGCGACCGGGAAAATGAAGACCGCACCAAGGCACAACGCGACGAGCACACCGCTTCCCGATGAGCCTATCGCCGACCAGGCGACCGCGGCACCCCGAGTGACATACAAACAACCGACAATCAGCGCCAGATTGGCCCCGAGGACACGTGCCGCGTCCGGCAGCGGCAGCACCAGCAGCGCCAGACACAGCACGACACCCCAGACGACATCATCGCTGAAGCGAAACTCGGCGAACGGTCCAGCCCGGTGGCCATACGGCTTGGCCGCGATCCGGTGGTACCAGCTCCACGCGAGTGCCATCCCGGGGATGGCGCTGGCGACGAGCAGCCCGGGGAACAGCGCTGCCGAGGCGCCGATACCATCCGCCATCGCATTGATGTACACCCCGACGCCGGCCGCGCGCTCGGGAGAAAACAGTCCCGAATCCAGCAACTCCCGGCATCGCTCCCAACCGTCGTGGGCCACGGCGAGAGTCACATCCTTCCACCGAGTACCCAGGATCCAGGCCCAAGCCGTCGCTCCGGCCGTGGCGAGACCACAGGCACCCAGCGCACCCGTGATCATACGCCGGTCACGAGTCAGCATGAGCAGGGCGAAGGCACCCGCCGCCATCAGTCCCCAGCCGATCAGCATCGTGCTGGCGATCCCCGAGGCCCCGGCAGCGAAGAACGCGATGGCGCTGACCGTGATCCCGAGCCAGATCCATTCTCGGCGCGAATCGGGTCGCGACGCTGCCAACAACGCGGCGAGGGGCCCGAGCACGAGAATGGGCGGGAACAACACCAGATAGCCAACTAGTACTGCCGCCCCAGCCCACGAGGTACGGGGCCGCCCAACGGTACCAGCCACAGTAGCTGTCAGCCTACGTAGCCCTTGATGTAGGGCAGCAGGGCAAGCTCCCGCGCCCGCTTGATCGCCGTGCTGAGCTGTCGCTGATGCCGGGCGCAGGTTCCGGAAAGCCGGCTGGGCAGGATCTTGCCCCGCTCCGTCAGGAACCGGGTCAGGGTCCGCTCGTCCTTGTAGTCAACCACCCGCACGCCGGCTTCGCAGATGGCGCAGGTCTTCTGGGGGCGTCTCATTCATCGTCCTCCTCATCTGCCTTCGCGGCGCCAACCGGCACCGGCTGCTCACCCTCGCTTACCACCACGAGGAACCGGAGGACACCTTCCTCCAGCTTGACCGCGCGCTCGAACTCCGGCAGGGCATCGCCGGTAGTGTCGAACTTGGCCACGACGTAGTACCCCGTGTCATGCTTCTTGATGGGGTAGGCCAAGGTGCGCTTTCCCAGTGGTTCACCTGGGGAGCATCGGCGCCTGGCTTCTGGATGAGGGCGTGGAATCGAGCGAGTCGCTCGTTGATGGCGGCTTCTTCGAGTGCACTATCGAAGATATAGACCGCCTCGTACTGACGGGTCATGACACCTTCCTTTGGTCGATGAGCCCCGGCCCTGGTGTGGGGTCCGGGGAGGATGATTGTGAACGGCGGAATAGTAGTGGGGGTAAGGACTTAGGGAAGGGACGGCTCAGATGCGTGACGATGAGGTGCGAAGTGAGAGGAACAGCGTGAGTAGAAGTGAGACGTGGACGTCGTGACTTTCGACAGCAATCGACCCTCCGTGACCATCGAGGCCATCTGACTTCTCACGCTGTTTACCGTCTCTGCCAAACAGCCGGAGGATGAAGAGGAACAGGTTGATGAAGTCGAGGTACAGCGCCAGCGCCCCGACGATCGCGTAGGACCCGACCTGGGGACCCTCGACCTGGAGCGCCATCGCCTTGAGCCGCTGCGCGTCCCACATCGTGAGTCCGGTGAAAACCACCACACCGCACACCGACAGGATGAACTGGAACATGTCGTTCTGCCAGAAGATGCCGACGATCGACGCGATGACGACCCCGATCAACCCCATGAAGGCGAACTGCCCAACGCCGGCGAGGCTGCGACTGGTCGTCGTCCCGTAGAGGGCGAGCGCTCCGAACATCGCCGCGGCGGTAAGGAACGCCGTCGCGATCGAGGACCCGGTGTAGACCACGAAGATCGCGGAGAGCAGCACGCCCATCAGGCCGGCGTAGATCACGAACAGCACGCCTGCCTTGGTCGGCTCGATCTCCGAAATACGGGCCGAGAGGTACCAGACCATGCCCAGGGTGCCGAGTAACAGGCCCCAACGCAGAATTGGGTTGCCGAAGACCGCCTGCAGAATGACCGGAGAACTCGCCACGTAGAAGGCTACGACTGCCGTGACGGCGAGCCCGACGAACATCCACCCGTAGACCTTGCGGAGGAAGGCTGTGATTCGCTCGGCCTCCAACGACGCCTGAGCGAGCGAGGGCTGGCCGGTTCCTGGTATGGGTTCGACATGAAGTCAGAACTCCGAGAGAGGGTGTGTTTGACTGCCGAAATTTAAGCGGCGTGGACCCCTATTACCAATCCCGATCGCCGGTCGGCCCGCTCTGGGCGCGGCGGCCCTCGTGGCTCGCAAGTTGTTCCCGCTCAATGGTCTCCAAGAGGCGGCGAGCCCGCTCCGAATCCAGCTCCGGAGCCGATTCGCCCTCGCCCTCTCCCTGGCCGCCGCCGGCCATCGCTCCGACCGCCGATTCCCGGGCCCCTCGTAGCCTTCCTCGCGCATCTGTCCCCGGCCCGCCATGCCGCGGCCGGTTCCCCGAGAGCCGGGGCCGTCGGTATCGCCGCGGCGCCGGAGAGCCAGCTCGAGATTCCACTTGGCTTCCTGGTCTCCCGGATCGATCCGCAGGGCTTCCTCATATGCGGCAATCGAGCGGCGCAGATGATCGCCCTGGCCCTCGGCGTCCTCGTCGGCGCGCAGGAATGCATTGCCGAGGTTGAACCAGGTCCACTCCTTGAGCCGGTCGGTTCCACCCTGCGCGGACTGCCAGGACTTGGTGGCATCGAGGTAGTGCCGCAGGCGGTACTGGGCATTGCCCGAGTTGTAGCGCACGGCTGGATTGCCGTCCTGTGCCGCGGCGCGGGTAAAGGCTTGATACGCCTCGTCGAACTTCCCTGCCTCGTAGAGCTCTCGACCGGCGATCAGATCCTGGCGGCCCTTGCCACAGGTCGTCGTGCCCGCGACCAGCACAATTCCAGCCGCCTTCGCCAGGAGCTGGGAATCTCCCGGCCTGCCTTGCCCGGCAGACCCAGCAGTAGATCGAGACTCAGCAGCAGGACCGCGATCGCGAGGGGCCATTGATAGCGCTCGGTCGGTTCGCTGGCCTGTTGCTCACCCATCATGCGAGCCTGTAGCGATGCGAGAGCGGTGGAGACCCGCTGCAGTGCCTGTGCGTCGTCCCACCGCGCGTAGCCACCGTCGCTCGCCATGGCGATCGCTTTGAGATCGTCCTCGTTGAGGTGGGTGACGACCTGCCGACCGATGTGATCCAGGAACCAGGGACCTACCTCCGAGCCTGAATCGGAAGGCATGCGGGCCCCTTCGGCCGTGCCCACACCGACCGCAAAGACCGGAACCCGGGTTACCCGCAGGGAATCGAAGATCGCGGGAGCGAGCGGCTCGGAGTTTTCACCGTCCGACAATAGGATGATGGCGCGTGAGCCTGACGGGGTGCCCTCACGACTGAGCGTATGCAGGGCGACCTTGATCGGTGCCGAGAGATCGGTGGCGGGGTCGCCGATCTGATCGGGCGACGCGGCGCTGAGGAAGAGCTGGAAGGTTCCGAAGTCGGTCGTGGGCGGAAGCTGAAGGAATCCGCCGCCACCGAAAACCACGAGACCAATCCGGTCGCCAGGGGAAACCGCGGCGAGCTGCCAGGCGAGTTGCTTGGCGCGCTCGAGCCGAGTCTCTCCTACATCTTCGGCCCGCATCGAGCGGGAGAGGTCGAGGGCGACGATGATGTCGCGGCCGGTTCGAGCGAGCGGCGCCGGGTGCCGTCCCCACTGGGGTCGCGCCAGCGCCAGCACCAACGCCAGTACACCGAGGCCTCGAAGCCAGGGGCGCAGCCGTTCTCCTGGAATCGTGGGGACCGAGGAGGTGCGGGCCACGAGCTCCGGTGCGGCGAAGTCGGCGAGGGCCTGGTGCCGGGCGCGAGATCCCCGACGCTCCAGAGACGAAGACCAGCGGCGCGGCCAGGGCGACAAGCAAGAGCAGCGGGTGCGCGAAAATCATGGCAGCCGCCGGAGCCAGGTGTTTTCCAGCGCTGCGCCGGAGCAGGTGAGGACCAGCCCCAGGAAGAGCATCCAGGGGAACAGCTCGTGGTAGCGCCTGGTCTCATTCACCTCGACCTCGATCCGTTCCAGCGGATCGATCTCGGCCATGATCCGGTTGAGGCCTTCGGGATCACTCGCGCGGTAGTACTGGCCGCCGGTTCGCGCCGCGAGGGACTTGAGTGCCGCTTCGTCCCGTCCTCCGAGCCGGGGCGAGAGGGTGCGGACGCTCCACACCCCGTTCAGCCAGGTCTGCGAAGTGTCGCTCGAGCTGAGGCCGATCGCGTGCACTCGAATCCCCAGAGCACGAGCCGCTTCGGCGGCCATCGGGGACTTGGCTCGCCGGTGTTGTTGGCGCCGTCGGTAATGAGCACGATGGTGCAGGCGCCGGCCGGCAGATTCTTGAGCTGGTTGAGACTCAGGGCGAGAGCGGTCCCGATCGCGGTGCCGTCGGGCAGCAAGCCGATCTGCACCTGTTCAATCAACCGGTCGAGCACGGCGACGTCGGTTGTGAGCGGAGCCTGCAGGTAGGCCCGGCCTGCGAAGATCACGAGGCCAACGAGGTCTCCCTGGCGGCGACGCACAAACTCGCGAACCGTTTCGCGCGCCACGGCGAGAGCCGGTTGCCCGGCTGAAAGTCCGTCGCCTTCATGCTGCTCGAGATATCGAGTGCCACGATGATGTTGCGCGACTTGAGGCGAGTGGGTTCGGCCTTGCCGGCCACCTGGGGACGGGCCAGTGCCACGATCAAGCAGGACGAGACCGCTCGCCAGCAACACGGCCGGCAGCCGGCGCCACTGGACGCGCGCCGATTGCGATTGCGGCGGGAGAAACCGCAAGGCAGGGAAGGCGAGACGGCGGACCGGCAGCCTTCGTCCTGCGCGCCAGGATCGCCAGACCCAGAGGCATGGCGCCAACAGGGCCAGGAGGAGCAGCGGGTCAGCGAAGCGCATCCACCACCTCGAACCGGGCCGATTGATTCCATTCGGAGAGGAGCCGGCGAGCGGCAGCGAGATGATCCATCGCAGCCTCGCGGTCAGGCCGAACGGCGGCGAAGCGGACCAAGTCTCCCGCCGCAAGCAGCTGCGTCATCCGGGCGGCGCCTTCGGCTTCAGCCGCAGTCCGAGGGAGAACATCGCTCAACTCCGGGCGTAGTGAGACTGGCCGAGCCAACCATGCCGGCGTCGACCAGTGCCGCCCGCAGGATATCCCGTACGCTGGAATACAGCTCAGGTACTCCCATCCGCACTGGCTCGCGCTTGTGCCTCCAGCCGATCCAGTTCCGCCAGGGCCTTGTTGAACGGCGCTCGTGCCTGGACCGCGGTGACGGTCGTTCCAGACGCTGTTCGCTCCCGACGCGATAGTCCGCACGATCACCAGCACACCGGCCAGAACCACCAGCAGAAGAACGATCAGCGGCGCCCAGCGCGGCGGTCCGACGTCGGCCAGCGGGCGAATGTCCTTGAGCTGGGGGCTTCCGCCGGCGCCAGACCGGAAACCGTGATCGAGACCGGCTGGTGGACCAGGGTATCGATCGGCTGGTCGCTCCTCGGGCGGAACAAGAGCGCCAAGGTCGGCACGGGCTGGTTGCCGAGCCGGTAGAACGCGAAGCGAACCGTGCCGTGGAAGGTTCCCTCACGATCGGCCCGCAGGGAGTCTCCTCCCAAATACTGAACGCCGTCGGGTGGAGGAATCAGAGGGCGGGGAACCCGGTCAACCAGCTCTTGTCCGGAATCGAGTCGAGCGGTGACGTCCATGATCACCGGATCGCCGAGGAGGACCTTGCCTGGCCGGATGCTCACGGTCAGCGATTGGGCATGAGCCGTCCCGGCGACACTTCCGGCGAGAATGCCTGCGATCAGCGCTACCCGCAGCATGTTCAGGCCGTGCGACGGTCCCGGCGGCCGAAGAAGGCGGCCAGCGGTTCGGAGTAGGGCTGATCGGTTGAGAGCCGCAGCAGGTCGATCCGATTAGCGTGGCAGCGGCGCGCAAGGCTCGCCTCGAACTCGGCCCACCGGTCGTGGAGCTGACGGCGCGTCGCCTCGAGGGAGAGGTCCACAGTCTTCCAGTCCCCGGTCTCGGGGTCCCATAGAGTAGCGAGGCCAATCGAAGGCAGCGCCCGTTCCCGTGGGTCACTGAGCTGGATCGCCACCACGTCGTGCCGCGGAGCGAGTCGTTCCATGGCGCCCCATTGGTCGGGATCCATGAAATCCGAAATCACGACGACAGCGGCGCGGCGGCGGAGCAGTGGGTCGAGATAGTCGAGCGCCAGTGGCAGGTTGGTTCCGCGGCCGACCGGCTCGACGCCGAGGACCCGGTCCACGATCGTCAGGGCATGGCGCCGGCCGCTCCGGGGCGGTGCGAACCACTCGATGCGATCGGTATACGAGCACCGCCCCGACCCGGTCACGATGCCGCGTCCCGGCCAACGCCAGGACCGCAGCGAGCTCGGCGGCGAGATCCGCGCTTGGTGCGCAGGGCTGAGCCGAAGTGGCCCGACGCACTCACATCGATCACCAGGAGGACGGTGAGCTGCCGCTCCTCACGAAACCGCTTCACGTAGGGGACGCCGAGTCGCGCCGTGACGTTCCAGTCGATCGTGCGAATGTCGTCTCCCGCGCATGTACTCTCGCACTTCGGCGAACTCCACCCCACGTCCGCGGAACACACTCGCGTAGTCGCCAGCGGCGAGACTCCGGACCAGGCCGCGAGTCGTGATTTCCAGCTGGCGCACGACGCGTACGAGTTCCGCAGGGATCACCGGACCGGCACCGCTTCGAGAATCCGATCCAGGATCTGATCGGTTGACACACCTTCGGCTTCGGCCCGGTAGGTGGGAATGAGCCGGTGCCGGAGGGTGTCGTGAGTCATCTGCTTCACATCCTCGGGGAGCACATAGGCTCGGCCGGCGAGGAAGGCGTGGGCCTTGGCCGCCTTGAGCAGGTGAATGCCTGCCCGGGGCGAGGCGCCGAACTGCACCAGGCGTCTCCAGATCCGTGAGCCCGATCGAGGCGGGTGCCCGGGTCGCGGCCATCAGATCGAGCACGTACTCCTTGATTCGCTCGTCCACGTGCATGCGCCCTTACTTCCGGCGCGGGCTGAGCCAGGACGCGGGCGGGATCGAGTACCGCGCTCGCCGTCGGCTCGGGGCCATCAGTCATCGCGATCGAGAATCCCGCGCTCCTCGGCCCGACTGGGATATCCCACCAACAGCTTGAAGAGGAAACGGTCCACCTGCGCCTCAGGGAGGGGATACGTGCCCTCGTGCTCGAGCGGGTTCTGGGTCGCGAGGACCACGAAGAGCTCCGGGGAGGGGTAGGACACTCCACCGATTGTCACCTGCCGTTCCTGCATCGCCTCGAGGAGGCGCTCTGCACCTTGGCGGGTGCACGATTCACCTCATCGGCGAGGAGGACGTTGGTAAATACCGGGCCCTTCTGGACCGTGAAGTCGCCGGACTTCTGATTGTAGACCAGTGTGCCGATGAGGTCGGCCGGCAAGAGGTCCGGTGTGAACTGGACCCGCCGCGGATTCGCTGCGGATCGTGGTCGCGAGGGAACGGGCCGCCAGGAGTCTTGGCCAGCTCGGAAGACCCTCAGAGGAGATGGCCGTCGGCGAGGATCCCGATCATGAGCCGCTCGAGCAGCACCTGCTGTCCAACGATGACCCGGCCGATTTCGTCCAATGCGGCGCGGAAGGGTTGGCTCAGCGCTTCGATTTCCGGTCCGCGCTCGAGGCGGAGCCGGTGCGGAAACGTTCCAGGGTACTCGACTCCGGATTCATCATCGCTCCAAGGCCGCGAGAGTGTGAAGTGGGAATATACGCGGTATGTTTTGCCCCGAACCCATGAGTCACGATCCGGCCTCCACCGACCAGCCTCACGGGCTTCCCGCTGACTCGCGATTCGGTACTCGTCGAGCTCAGAGCGAAGACCGGGAGAAACGGGAGCGGGCGTGGGAATCGCTGGCCGCAGCGTACTGGCGCCCGGTGTATTGCCATATCCGCTTGCGGTGGAATGCCTCACCGGGAGGATGCGCAGGACCTGACCCAGGACTTCTTTCTGCGTGCCTTGCAGTGGAAACTTTTTCGAAGGATAGCGATCCGGGGCGAGCACGGTTCCGGACCTTCCTTCGAGCCTGTCTGGATCGGTTCCTTAGCAATGAGCAGCGAAACGCCGGCCGCGCAGAAGCGAGGCGGCGGCATCATCTTCCTCCCGATTGATGTCGGAGAGATCGAAGCAGATCTCCTCGCGAACGGCAATCCGGACTCCGATCCGGACCAGACCTTTCAGCGCGAGATGGATTCGCAGCCTGTTCACGCTGGCGGTGGACGCGCTCGCGCGCCGAGTGCGTCTGCGGCAGGAAAGGCAGTGCAGTTCTCGGTGTTCGAGCGGGCCGACCTGCTCGCCGGTCGAGGCGTCGAGCGGCCGAGCTTATCGTGACCTCGCGGAAGAGTTTCAAGCTTCCGGTAACCCAGGTGACCAACTACCTCGCCTTTGCCCGCCGAGAGTTTCGGCGGTTGGCGCTGGAGCGCCTGGCCTCGTTGTGCGGCAGCGAAGAGATACCAGTCGGAGGCCCGCGATCTGTTCGGGATCGCTCGGCCATGACCCGCATCTCTGACGCGGCGCTGGAACACCTGCGCGATGTGGCGGAGTGGCCGGGAGCTGGCCGGCAACCGCTACGAGATCGTCGGCGCGCTGGGGCAGGGGGCATGGGCACGGTGTTCCTGGCCCGCGATCGCGAGCTGGAGAGAGAAGTGGCGCTCAAAGTTCTGCGTGCAGCGGCCTCGACTCCCGACACGGCCCTGCGACTCCGGCGTGAGGCTCGCATTCTCGCGCAGTTAGAGCATCCGGGCATCGTGCCGGTTCACTGATGTGGGTCGGCTGCCGGACGGGACGGGTCTACTATGTGATGAAGCTGGTCCGCGGCGTCCGGCTCGATCACGTACGCCCGTGCCGGCGGTGCTCACCGACATGCTCCGGCTGTTTCTCCGAATCTGCGAGACGATCGGCTTCGCGCCACGCGAAGGGCAGTGGTCCACCGCGACTTGAAGCCAGGGAACATCATGGTGGGGATCGTTCGGGAAGTGTTGGTGATCGGATTGGGGAATAGCGAAGGTGGAGAGGAAGAGTGCGGACAGGCGGACGGACGAAGGCGGACAGGCTTGCCGCGAGCGGAAGCGAGCGGGCAGACGGCGGACGTGGCGGACAATGCCGGACACCGCTCCGGGCACCGTACTCGGCACGCCGGGTTCATGTCTCCGGAGCAGGCGAGGGGAGACGTCGAGCAGATCGATGCGCGGAGCGATGTGTACAGCCTTCGGCGCGGTGCTCCGGCTTCTCGTCACCGGTTCGGAGAGGAGCGACTCGCGAGACTGCCGGCGCCACTCCGGCCGTCTGCGGCGATCTGGCGGAAGGCGATGGCGCCGATCCCCGGCGATCGGTATCCCTCGGCTCGAGGCCCTGGCCGCCGACGTGGCCCGATACCTCGATGCGCAGCCGGTCGTGCCTACCGGGAGCCGCTTCTGGAGAAAGGGCGGCGCATCATCGCCAAGTATCAGACGCCGATCCTGCTGGTGCTGGCCTATCTCGCCATGCGGATCTTGCTCCTGGTCACCCGGGGCTTGTAGAGAGGGGATGCGGACAGGGCGGACGGGGACGGACAATACAGAGCGCATCCTTAAAGGTCTGGCGCTGGGACGGGTAATAGAAGGAGTGCGGCTGGTAAAGCGTTGGCCAACCACAAGGAGAATCACCATGAACAAGCCGGTGCTGGGCCTCATCCTGGGAGGCGTCCTTGGCGCACTCGACGGGCTTACCGCCTTGGTCTCGGCGCCCGAGGTTGCGCCTCAGATCGTGGGGATCGTGATCGGGTCGATGGGGAAAGGGCCTGGTGGCGGGCCTTCTGATCGGATGGATCGCCCGGAAGCTGCATTCCCTCCCGCTGGCTCTCCTCATCGGCCTGGGCATCGGTGCGCTGCTGGCACTGCCCGTTCGCGCTGGGCACCGATCCGGCCACCGGCAAGCGCGTACTTCTGGGAGATCATGATTCCCGGTCTCGATTGTGGGGCTCATCGTGGGATACGCCACCCAGAAATTCGGCCGGCCGGCCGCGCAGAGAGCCTGATCGTCAGCGCTCTCCAACCTGTCGAGAGGAGCAACTCATGCCGCGTCCGATTCACTTCGAGATTCCCGCCGACAATCCGGAGCGGGCCATCGGTTTTCCACAAAGGTGTGTTCGGCTGGACCTTCCAGAAATGGGAGGGGCCGATGCCCTACTGGATGGTGCTGACCGGGCGAGAACACGCCCGGGATCGACGGCGGGATCCATCCGCGAGCGCATCCGGGGCAGGGGACCGGTCAACACAGTGGATGTGCCTTCGTGTGACGAGTTCGCGAAGCGGTAGAGAGGCGGGCGGGAAGATCGTCGTTCCCAAGATGGCAATCCCGGGGATCGGCTGGCTGGCCTACTGCACCGATCCGGAGGGCAACACCTTCGGGATCCTGCAGGCGGACGACAAGGCGGCCTGAGGCGCGACGCCTCAGCTGGAGAAACGGAACAGCATCACGTCGCCATCCTGGACCACGTACTCACGGCCTTCGGCGCGGGCGAGACCCTGCTCCCGGGCGGGCTTCCATCCGCCGACGCGGACGAAATCGTCGTAGGCGACGGTTTCGGCCCGGATGAAGCCCTTCTCGAAATCGGAGTGGATCACGCCCGCGGCCTGCGGGCGCCTTGTCGCCGCGGTGAATGGTCCAGGCCCGCACCTCTCTTCTCGCCGGCGGTGAAATAGCTCTGCAGGCCGAGCAGGTGATAGGCGGCCTTGGCGAGACGATCGAGGCCCGACTCGGTGACGCCGAGTGATGCCAGGAACTCGGCGCGATCGGCCGGGGAAGCTCGCTGAGCTCGGCTTCGACCTTGCCGGAGAAGACGACGAGATCGGCCTGCTCGCCGTCCTTCGCGATGGCAGCCTGGAGTGCCTCGACGTGGCGGTTGCCGGCGGCGATCTCGTGTCTCGAGCACGTTGGCGGCGTAGAGCACCGGCTTCGCGGTGAGGAGATTGAAGGACGCGGTAGGTCGGGGCCTCCTCCTCGGTGGGTACCACGGTGCGGCCGGGCGGCCCTCGGCCAGAGCGGCCTGCAGCGATTGCTGGAGCAGGCGCGACTCGATCTTCGCCTGGGCGTCGCCGGACTTGGCGGTGCGCGGCTCGCCTTGTCGAGCCGCTTCTCGACGCCGGCCAGGTCGGCGAGGCCAGAGCTCGATGCCGATGATCTCGCGGTCGCGGACGGGATCCACGCTGCCGGTCACGTGCTGCACGTCGGGATCGTCGAAGCAGCGGATCACGTGCACGATGGCGTCCACCTCGCGGATGTTGGCGAGGAACTGGTTCCCCAGTCCCTCTCCCTGGCTCGCTCCCTTCACCAGTCCGGCGATATCGAGGAACTCGACCGCGGCTGGGATCGACTTCTGCGGCTTGACGATGTCCGGCGAGGTGTCGAGTCGCGGGATCGGGACGGTGACGACGCCGGTGTTCGGTTCGATGGTGGCGAACGGATAGTTCGCCACCAGGGCACCGGCGCTGGTCAGGGCATTGAAGAGGGTGGACTTGCCGACGTTGGGTAGCCCAACAATTCCTGAGTCTGAGCATGCTTGTGGCTGGCGGCTAGCGGCTTCTGGTCGATTTCAGATTGAAGATTCAGATTTCAGATTTCAGATTGAACTGCAGCTAACAGCTATTCTGACAGCCGACCTGACGGCCTACGGCTTAAGGCTATTGAACCGATTCATCGCCGCTTCGATCCCCTCAGCACCCAACACTCCACCGCCTCCGCACATCGGATCGAGCAACTCGTTCAGGGCGCCGCGCTCTTCCTTACTGAACTGATCGAGCACGTAGTCCGCCAGACCTTCCTGCTCCGGGGGAACCGGCCCTACCCCGATCCGGAGCCGAGGGTATTCCTGAGGAGCGGAGGGCGCCTTCGATGCTCTTGAGGCCGTTGTGGCCGCCGGCGGGAACCGCCAGGGGCGGAGGCGGAAGCGGCCGATCGGGAGGGCCACGTCGTCCACCACGATCAGCAGGTCGCTGGGCGGGATCGAAGCCGGATAGCGAACGGAGCGAGGCCAGCGCGGCCCCGCTCCGGTTCATGTAGGTCTGCGGCTTGATCAGCCTGACGTCGGTACCTTCGACGTTGCCCGTGGGTCTCGCGTGCCGCGGGAACCCGGCGAAAGGCGGGAAGCGCCAGCGCGCCGCCAACCGATCCGCCAGAAGAAACCCGGCGTTGTGCCGGGTATTCTCGTACTCGGGGCCCGGGTTCCCCAGGCCCATGATGACCCGCAGGGTTTACTCCTTCCTCTTTCGCCCTTTGCGGCCTCTTCGCCTTCCTCGTCCTCGGCCTTCGGCTTCCGGATCAGTCTCGGGCTCGGCCGGGGCTTCGGCGACGACCTCAGGCGTGGCAACGATTTCGGCGCGGGGCGCTGCGACGGAGCAGATCGGCAGATCGGGCAGGCTCAGGATGTCGGCCTTGGCGCACCGTGATGTCCCGCACGAAGATCGAGTGGCCGATCGCGACGTTGGTCACATCCACTTCGACGTGCTCGGGAATGTCGGCCGGGAAGACCCGGATCTCGATCTTGTGCATCACCTGGTCCATGACGCCGCCGTGGTTCCGCACGCCATCGGCGGTGCCGGCCAGGTGGATCGGCACTTCGACCGTGATCTTCTCGTCCGCCTTCACCTCGTAGAGGTCGAGGTGCAGGATGTCGGTGGCCCGGGCGGATGGCGCTGGATCTCGCGGATCAGCGCCTTGACCGGGGCACGACCGTCGATCGTCACATCAGGATCGTGGTGGCGACGCTGGTCGTCGAGCGCAGGCCGGCTGAGCGCCGCGCTGTCGATGGTGAGAGGCTCCGCGGCGCGGTTGTGGCGTAGATCACGGCCGGGACCCGACCGCCCTTCCGGTGGGAGCGGGCCGCGCCCTTGCCGGCATCCTTCCGCGAGTCAGCCTGTAATGTCGCCTGCTGTGCCATGGTCCGATCCTTCGTTGTTCGTCAGTCGAAGAGCGAGCTCACCGACTGGTCGCTGTGAGTGTAACCGATCGCCTTCGCCAGCAGCGGGGCGATCGAGAGAATCTTGAGCTTCGCAAACCGCCGCTCGGGCGGCAGGTTGATCGTGTTGGTGACCGCGATTTCCGTCACCGGGCTGTTGCTCAGGCGCTCGATCGCCGGGTCCCGACAGCAGGGCGTGCGTCGCGCAGCAGTAGATGTCGCTGGAGCGCCGAGCCGCTTGAGGCGCGTGGATCGCCTCGGACATGGTGCCGCCGGTAATCGATCATGTCGTCGGGGATCGAGGCAGTCCTTCCCCTCGACGTCTCCCACCACGTTCACGACTTCGCGCCACATTGGCCGAGGGGCGCCGCTTGTCGATGATCGCGAGCGACGCATTCAGCCGCTTGGCGAAGCCCGCGCGCCATCTTGGCGCCACCGACGTCCGACGCCACCACTGCCAGGTCCCGCAGCGACTTCTGCCGGTAGTGGTTCACGAACACCGGCGCCGCGTACAGATGGTCCACCGGCAGGTCGAAGAACCCCTGCATCTGGTGCTGGTGGAAGTCCATGCGCCAGCACCCGGTCCGCCCCCGCCACCGACAACCATGTTGGCCATCAACTTGGCGCTGATCGCGACCCGCGGCTGGTCCTTCCGGTCCTGCCGGGCGTACCCGAAGTAGGGCACCACCGCCGTAATCCGGGCCGCGCTGGCCCGCCGAGCCGCGTCCATGAGGAGCAGCAGCTCCATCATGTTCTCAGCCGGCGGGTTGGTCGGCTGGATGATGTAAACATCGCGGCCGCGGACGTTCTCGTCGATCTTGACGAAGAGCTCTCCGTCCGCGAATCGCCGAATCGTGACCTGGCGAGAGCGGCTGTCCCAAATGTGCCGCAACCTCCTCGGCAAGAGCGACGGTTGGCCGACCCGCTTGAGGAGGAGCATTTGGCTGCGGGACATCGAAAGATCGTTCATGGCGACAGCCGCCGAAAATAGCTGCGGGGTGAGGGGTTAGGTCAACTCGGAGCCGGGTCACCGGGCGGCCATGGTGGAGGAGGTTACTCCCAGCTGGAGGGGTGCCCGTGGGGCTATGGACCGGTCGGGATGATCGTCGATTCCGGCTGCGATGCCGGGAGCAGCACTGCAGGCCGGATCGAGGCCTGCCGCCAAGCGGTCCGATCGTGCAGCGACCGAGGATGATGCTTACGGCTGCTGCAGTGGAGAAGAGTCGCAGCGCGATGCGGGCGCCCCACCCGGTTGTCAGCGTGGACTATGGCGATACCGATCAGGCTGCAAATCGCCTCGAGGATCAGGTCAGTCCATTTCACCCAGTTGACTTCCGGACTGACTGATCAGGGATGCGTTGCCGGCGCGCGTCCAGCGCGTTCTGCAACGCAGCAGACGCGATCTCCGTTGGGCAACCACCTGCCCGGACCTCGGTGCTCAGGCTGCAGGTGGCCTGCAGAGCTTCGCCGCCGCCGCCGGCACCATCTGTCAGCGTGACTCGCCGATGGGCCATGGCGAGGCCATTCCTCAGTCACGGCTGTCCGGATCTGTTGCTGAACAAGGTCGCGGAGGCGGCCCGGCTTCCCGCCGGGAAAAGCTCGGGACAGCAACACGACGGCCGCGCAGCGCCGCTGGCCGCTCGCGGTTGACTGCGGTGTTGGCCCGCTCGACATCGCCCCACACCTGCGCTGCGACAAAAGCGATGAGCAGCCCGAGAATGCCAGGGGCGGCAGCAGGCCCGGTGTCACGCTCTTGAAAGCGCGCGCCCGCTCCCCTACCGCGAGGCGCGTGACGACCCAGTAGATCGAGGCCGCCGCCAAGTACATCCCGCCGAAGATCACGACCGCCATCCCCAAATCCGGGAGGGTAGGTGTATCCGTAGTCGCCCATGGGGTCTCCTCTCCAGAAGCTGTTAGTGATTAGCCGTCAGCGGCTTAGCTGTTAGCGAGCTTGCTCATGGCTCATCGCTGACGGCGGAGGCTGCTGACTTCATGTCTTCGTGTTGAAGCACCGAGTTGGCTACAAAGCCAGCGGCAAGTAGACACAACACAAATGAATCGCGGGACCGTGAAGAGAGAGCTGACGAGGCCGTAGTGTGCTCTTGACCCCTCTGTGCCTCTGTGCTCTGTGTTTGTGAAGCTGTCGGCCGTCAGCCGCGTAGCGGTTGGGCGCAAGTCAATCTGACGTCCCGAACGCCTGCAATCTTTGCACCATGCCAGCCGACCATGGCCGATTTGACAGACCCCACTTCGGGTGCTACAACGACTCACTGGACGTGATCGGCTCCCCTTCACCAGTGGCCGGCTCGGAGCGGTTCCCGCGCCGGCCACACCTTGGAAGGAACATCGCCATGTCACAGCTGGTCGCGTTGTCCTTGAGTATCGCCCTGCTGGGCGGAGTTGCCACGTTCCTGCTGCGGGCCATTGGGCTTGCGGTATGGGCGTTCATCGCCCAGGCCTGCTTCTTCCACTCAGGTGGTGACGGGAAGGCGCTCAAGACAACGATCATCGGCAACGTGTTCGGCTGCTGTATTGCCTATGTTGGCCTGTGGCTCGTGGTCGCGTCTCCTCTGGGCGGAGCGAGGCTGGGATCGCCGGGTGATTGTGGCCATCACCGTGTTCGTGCTGTCGCACTGGCGGCTCACCTCCCGGCGCTGTCCTCGATTCCGGCGAGCGTGTACGGCTATGCCTCGACCGTCGCCTTCTTCCTGCTCACGGCGCAGGCCAAGGCGATCGCCATGCTGACCGACATCGACTATCACACCAACCCGCTGCTGCTGATCGTGCTTTCGATGGTTGCAGGGGCGCTGTTCGGATTCGCCTCGGCTAAGCTCGCCGCGGGCTCTCGCCAGAAGGCCTGATCACATTCGAAGAGCGGGATGCCGATGTCGACATCCCGCTCTCGAAGTCGGTAGAGGCCGCAGACGCAGATGAACGCAGAGTGGGCCTGTCAGTTCTGAACTTCCAACTGAACACCCCCAGAATATCTGCGTTTATCTCCGTTCTTCTGTGGCTGAAATGGTCTCGCGACTGGGTCGCTTTAGCTCCGGCTGTGAAGTTTGACGATCCAGTGGGGTCGAGATCCAGACGTGAAAAAGCGTACACCGACGGTCACGAAGAATGAAAACACAGAGAGATCGCTGAAGGGCAAACAGAGGTTCCGCTGAAACCCTGAACTCCGCTGGTTCAATCAGGATAGATCCGGAACTGGATTTGATTAACAATCAATTAGCGGATCTCGCCGAGTTGATTCGGAGTCGGATTTGTCGCGACGAGTCCTCTTTTTCTGTGCTCTCTGTGTCTCTGTGTTTTTTCTACCAGGCAGTTAGCCTGGCGCAGGTTAGCATCGAAACACCGGACTCTACTGCTGCTTCACGCCTTTCCTACCAGTTCGCCTGCGGCTGCCAGCTCTGAGCTGGGCGGCATCGAGCTTGGGGTACTCCAGATCGAGGGTGGACAGCCCGTCAATCACGGCGGCGGCTACCATGACTCTGGTGAACCACTTGTTGTCCGCCGGAATGACGTACCACGGGCGCTTCGTTGGTCGCGGTTTGCCGGATCATGTCCTCGTAGGCCTCCATGTACTCGTTCCAGTAGCCGCCGCTCCTGCACGTCGCTGGCGGAGAACTTCCAGTTCTTCTCCGGGTTGTCGAAGCGCTCGAGGAAGCGCCGCTTCTGCTCCTTCTGCGAGACGTGGAGGAAGAACTTGCCGGATCAGCGACGCCGTTGCGCGCTCGAGATAGCGCTCGATGCGCGCGGATGTCCTGAAAGCGCTCCTTCCAGATGTCCTTGGTCGACGCAGCTCGGCGGGCAGCTTCTGACTTGCAGAGCAACTCCGAGTGGACGCGCACCACCAGCAGTCTCCTCGTAGTAGCTGCGGTTGAAGATGCCGATGCGGCCGCGCTCCGGCAGGCACTTGCAGGCAGCGCCACGAGAAGTCGTGGTCGAGCTCCTCGCTGGACGGGCGCCTTGAACGAGTAGACCTGGCAGCCCTGCGGGTTGACGCCGGACATCACGTGCTTGATGGCGCCGTCCTTCCCGGCGGCGTCCATGGCCTGGAAGATCAGCAGGACGGCCCACCGGTCCTGGGCGTAGAGCATCTCCTGCAGCTCGGCGAGGGCCGCGACACCAGTCGGCCAGGACTTCCTTGGCTCGCGGCTTGTCTTCCGAGCCCAGCCCGAGGGTTTCCCCGGATCAAAGTCATCGAGGCGGAATTTCTTCCCGTCCGAGACGCGAAATTTCCTGGCGAACTTCCGCGCTTCTCGAATCACGTCCTTCATCTTTTCAGGGATCTTCGCCACAGGATGCCTTCCTTCAGTCCGGCGATAGTTCCGGCCGGAGAGTTTCTACTTCGACGAGGTTGAATCGGCCGCGGCGGTGGTGTCGGGCACCTGCCAGCCGCCGCCCAGCGCCCTATATAGCGAAATGTAGGTCCTGGCGTGATCGAGCCGCGCCCCGACGGCCTGGGTCTCGTGCCACGAACAGCCGGCGATCCACGTCCAGCACTTCCAGATAGTTGGACCGGCCGGCCACATAGCGCTGGCGGGTAAGCTCCGAACCTTCGGTGAGCGCCTTGACCTGAAGGTCCCGCTGCTCGCTGATCTGCTCGAAAAAGCGGATCCCGGCCAGGGCGTCGGAAACCTCGCCGGAAGGCGCGTCTGTGCGGTGCCCAGATAGAAGTTCGCCGACTGCACCCAGCGGGCCTGCGCTGCCTGCACGTTGCCCTTGATGCGTCCCCCGGTGAAAATCGGCTGCACGATGTTTCCGCCCACCGACCAGACGGTCTGCGGTTCGGAGAGCAATTTGTCCAGTTGGGGGCTCACCCAGCCGAACAATCCAGTGAGGGAGATGCGGGGAAGTAGTCGGCCTTCGCGACGCCAATCTCGGCGTTTGCCGATCGCAGCAACTCCTCCGCTTCCCGCACGTCCGGGCGCCGCTCCAGCAAGCTCGAGGGGATGCCGGGGGGCACTTCGGGGGGCAGCGACTGTTCGGAAAGCGTGGTCCCCCGTGGAATCGGACTGGGACCACGCCCGAGGAGCGAGGCTCACCACGGTTTCCTGGTTCGCGATCAGCCGCTCAGTGTCCAGCTCGACCGCGACGGCATCGGCCAACTCGGCCTCGGCCTGCGACACCTCGACCCGGTTGGAAACCCCGCCCAGCTCGCGGCGCTTGAACAGATCGACCGTCTTCTGCCGTGAAGCGACGGTCTTCCGGGCGATTTCCAGCTGCTCATCCAGGCCCCTGCAGCGTGAAGTAGCGCGTCGGCGATGCCGGTGACCACGCTGATGATGGTTCCGCGCTGGGCGAACTCGGTGGCGAAGAATTGGGCCTCGGCCGATTCCTTCTGGCGCCGCACCCGGCCGAAGAGATCGAGCTCCCAGGAAAGAACGCCATCGAGGAAGAACCGGTTGGTTATCCGGGACTGATTGAGGGCATTGGCGTCGGGGCGAGTGATCTGAGATCGATCGCCGCCGCCCTCGGCGGCGATCTGGGGCCAGAGCGCCGACCCCGCGACCTTGGTGATCGCGCGTGCTTCCTGCTACCCGGGCGATGGCGATGCCGAGGTTGTGAATTGTGCTGTATCCCTTCATGGATCAGGGCCTGCAGCGTGTCGTCGCCGAAGACCTCCCACCAGGGGACGTCCGCGATCGATGGCCGCGGCGGAGTCGAGCTTGGCGAGCGAGTCGGGCGAGTAGACTGTCGTGTCGGTGAACCGATAGGTCTCGGCACTGCGACTTCGGGGGCGTTCGTAGCCCGGGACCCACCTTGCAGGACAGGGCGGCCAGAACAGCGAACGATTCCGATGTGGCGCCTGGTCACTGGTGCCGCGCCGTGTTCGCCAGCGCCGCCGATTTCCGGCTGGGCCTCCGCTGCCGCTGCGGCGTGTGCCTGCGCCTTCTTCTCCCCGCCGGTCAGCCGCTCCACGATAACGAAGAGCGAAGGGACCAGGATCACGCCGAGAATCGTGGCGACGAGCATGCCGCTGAAGACTGTCGTGCCCATCACTTTGCGCGAGGCCGCACCGGCGCCCGCCGCACGTCATGAGGGGCACCACGCCCAGAATGAACGCAAAGGCGGTCATCAGGATCGGCCGGAACCGCAGCTTGGCGGCATCGAGCGCCGAGTCGACCAGCGGCCGGCCCTTGTGAAGCTCGGCTCGGGCGAATTCCACGATGAGGATCGCGTTCTTGGCCGCCAGGCCGATGAGGGTGACCAGTCCGATCTGGGCGAACACGTTGTTCTCGAAGACCGGGCTGATCTGGCGCGCGATGAACAGGCCGAGAAACGCGCCGAAGGCGGCGAACGGAGTGCCGAGGAGCACGCTGAACGGCGGGGACCAGCTCTCGTACTGGGCGGCGAGGATGAGGAAGACCAGGACGAGCGCCAGCAGGAAATGACGCCCGCCTTGCCCCTCGGCCAGCTTCTCCTGATAGCTGAGCGCGTTCCACGAGTACCCCATGTCCGGGGGGCAGCACCTCTTTGGCCACTTGCTTCGAGTGCCTTGAGCGCCTGGGCTCGAGCTGTAGCCCGGCGCCGGAGTGCCGGTCACTTCAGCGGCGCGGAAGAGGTTGAACCGGTTGGTGAACTCGGGCCCGCTGGCTTGCCGCATCTGAACCAAGGTCGAAAGCGGCACCATCTGACCGCCTGGCGTGCGGACGTAGAAGAAGCTGATGTCGTCCGGCTTGGTGCGGTATGTTCCTTCGGCCTGGACGTACACCTTGTACACCCGGCCGAACCGGTTGAAATCGTTCACGTAGGTTCCGCCCAGGAAGCTGCCGAGGGTGTTGTTCACGTCCTGGAGCTGGAGCCCCAGCTTGAGCACCCGGTCGCGGTCCACGTCGGCGAAGAGCTGCGGAACGCTGGCGCCGTAGGACTGAAGGCGCGGGCAATTTCCGGCCGCTGGTTCGCGGCCTGGATGAACCGCTGGGTCTGCTGGGCCAGATATTCCGGAGTATTGCCGCCCAGGTCCTGAGCATCATCGAGAAGCCCGAGCCATTGCCGAGCCCCGGAATGGCCGGCGGGCCGAAGGCGATGGTGATCCCCTCGGGAATCTGGGTGGCAAAGGCCTGGTTGAGCCGGGCAACGATGCCGCTCTGCCGACTCCGCCTTGCCGTGCCGCTCATGCCATTCCTTCAGCTGCACGAAGACAAACGCCATGTTGCTGGAATTCGCATTGGTGAGCAGGGAGAATCCGGCAGATCGTGGAATAGCTCTCCACGCCCGGCGTCTCCGCGAGGATCTGCTCGATCTTCTTCGCCACCGTCGTCAGAGCGCTCCAGCGAGGCGGCGTCGGGCAACTGGGCGTTCACCATCACGGTAGCCCTGGTCCTCCTCGGGCACGAACGACGACGGGATGCGCGTGCCGATGAGCCCGGCGAGGACTGCGACCACTCCCACGATGCACCGCGGTCCGGACCAGCTTTCGGGCCAGGAAACTGGTGACCCCGATGTATCCGCCGGTCAGGCGATCGAACACCCGGTTGAACGCCGCGAAGAATCTTGCCGAGCGGCCCCCCACCTGCTGTTTCGGCTTGAGCAGCATGGCCGACAGGGCCGGGCTCAGGGTGAGCGCGTTGAAGGCCGAGAAGAGCACCGAGATGGCGATGGTGATGGCGAACTGCTGGTAGAGCAGGCCGGTGATGCCGGGCACGAAGGCGACCGGGCACGAACACCGCGGTCAGGATCAGCGCGATCGCGACGACGGGACCCGAGACCTCCTGCATGGCCTTGAGGGTCGCCTCCTTCGGCGCCAGGCCATGCTCGATGTTGTGGATCACCGCTTCGACCACCACGATGGCATCGTCCACCACGATACCGATGGCCAGCACCAGGCCGAGCATCGAGAGGGTGTTGACCGAGAAGCCGAGCAGCGGAAACACCGCGAAGGTCGCGATGAGCGAAACCGGCACCGTCAGCAGCGGGATCAGCGTCGCCCGCCAGTTCTGCAGGAAGAGGAACACCACCAGGATGACCAGTACCACCGCCTCGAGCAGCGTGTGGGTGATCTCGCGTGATGCCCTCCGTGATCGGCAGGGTGGTGTCGAGCGAGATCCGGTAGTCGACGTCCTCGGGAAACCGCGCCTTCAGTTGCTTCGAGCGAGGCTCCAACCTGCTCGGCGACGGCGAGCGCGTTCGAGCCGGGATCTGATAGAGCCCGATGAGGGCGGCCGGCTTGCCGTTGAGCCGGCCGAGACTGCGAGTAGATCTGGGCGCCGAGTTCCAGCCGGGCCACGTCCTTCAGGCGCACCTGTGAGCCGTCGGGGTTGGTGCGGATCGACGATCTCCCGAACTGCTTCGGGCGTGGCCAGCCGGTCGGCGGCGCGGACGGTGTAGGTGAATTGCTGCCCGGGCGGGCGCGGGCGCCCCCGACCTGACCCGCGGGAGTCAGCACGTTCTGCTGCTTCACCGCGTTGACGATATCGCTGACCGTGATGCCGAGCGTCGCCAGCCGATCGGGGCGGACCCAGATGCGCATCGCGTACTCGCCGCCCGACATGAGCCGCACCTGGCCCACGCCCGGAACCCGGGCCAGGGCGTCGATCACGTTGATGGCGGCGTAGTTGTTCAGGAAGTCGCCGTTGTAGGTGGCGTTCGGCGAGGTGAGCGAGATGAGCAGCAGCGGGAAGGTGAGCGACTTCCGGACCGTGACCCCGAGCCGTTTCACGTCCTCGGGCAGGAGCGGCTCGGCCTGGGAGAACCGGTTCTGCACCAGCACATTGGCGATGTCGAGGTCGGTGCCGACCTCGAACGTCGCCCGGAGCTGCATGGTGCCGTCGTTGGCGTTGATGCTCTGGAGGTAGATCGAGCGCTCAACTCCGTTGAGCTGCTGCTCGATCGGGTGTCGCCGTGGTCTGCTCGACGTTCACCGCGCTGGCGCCGGTGTAGGTGGCCAGCAGCATGATTTCGGGGGGCGTGATCTCGGGATACTGGGCGATCAGGCAGCTTTTGAGAGCCACGACGCCGACCAGGATCATGATGATGGAAATGACCATCGCCACGATCGGGCGATTGACGAAGAACTTCGCCACGGCTTACGGCTTCTCGGCCGGCTTGGGGTGAGGCCTTCCGCGGCCTTCTGCTGCGCCCGCTGTCGGGAGTCGCGGCCTTCACCTTCACCGGTCATGCTGTCCCGGAGCCGCTGCAGGCCTTCCACCACGACCTTGTCGCCGGGCTTGAGTCCCTGGTCGATCACCCACAGCGAGCCCACCCGGTCACTCGGCGTAACGGCGGTCATCGCTAACTTTGTTGTCGGCGCTTACCACTGCCACCGAATAGCTGCCCTGGAGCTCTCGTACGGCCCGCTGGGGTACCAGCAACGCACCTTTCTTCACGTCGGTCCGGACCTTGATGCGGGCAAACTGGCCGGGCCGGATGATCCCCTTGTGGTTGGGGAAGGCTGACTTCGACCTGAAGAGTGCCGGTGGCCGGGTCCACCGCGCGATTGGCGACCCGTGGCGTGCCCTTCTCGGGATACTCTGTGCCATCCGGCCAGGTACATGCGGATGTCCGAGTCCTGCTGCTTGAGTCCCTTACCGGTGCTCGAGGGTTTGCCGGTATAGCCTCAGGTACTCCCGCTCCGGAATGGCGAAGCGGACCCAGATCGGGTCGGCCTCGGAGACGGTCGTGAGCAGGCTGCGCTGCACCGGGGCCGACCAGATCTCCGATCTGGGCCTCGGTGAATCCCACGATGCCGTTGAGCGGCGAGGTAGATCCTGGGCGTACCCGAGGTCGAGAGCAGGCGGTCTGTTCCGCGGCGCGGGCGGCCTCGAGGCTCGGCTTCGGCGGTCTGCTTGGCGGCAAAGGCGTCGTCGTACTCCTGCCGGCTCACCGCGTCGGACTCGGCTAGCGGACGGAGCCGATTCTCCTCCAGCTCGGCATTGTCGAACTGGGCCTTCGCCGCCGCGACCTGGGCCTTGGCTCGCGCCAACGTCGCCTCGAAAGGCTTGGGATCGATCTGATACAGCAGCTGGCCCTGCTTCGGACTGCTCCGCCTTCCGTGAAGTGCATGGCCTCGAGGAAGCCGCTGACCCGAGCCCGGATCTCCACCGTCTGCGAGCCGCGGGTTTCTCCCACCGCCTCGATATAGACGGGAACGTCCTGCTGCACGACGTCGGCCAGGCTCACCTCGGGCAGTCGGACCCGCGGTAGGCGCTTCTTTCTTGCAAGTCCGAGAAGGACCAGAGCCAGGAGGAGAATCGTCATCCTGGGCAGCGAGTGCGTCACATACGGCCTCAACAGGTGGCGGTGCGGCTTTCGAAGTACCGGGAAACGGAGAACATACCGTTCGCTGGACTTAGGGCCAGAGGGCCGGCGCGTGGTGCCGGATACCGCGACAGGTCCCGTTTGCTATGTGTCGCCGAAGCCTCATTGCGTGGTCTTCCGCTTCGGCTTGCACACTCCAGCCTTCAGTGAATCAGGAGCAGTGCCCGGAATCGGAATGAATCCTTTCCCGGTTCCTTCGAGCGGGATGTTGTCCACCCGGGGAGCGGCAACCTCGTTGTGATCCATGCTGTTCCTCCGGCGGACCGGCTGCCGCTCGGGCCCTCGCGTGCGTCCGTGGCGCCTGTCGTGTCCGTGTGTCGGCGCACGTCGTGTCTCTGACCGATGGGCGCGATCACGCTGTCCTGCTGCTGGCCCCGGACGCCAGCCGGCGTTGCCGACGCAGCGACCAGGGCAAGAAGCGCGGCCGCGACTCGCGACATTCCGTTGCGCAATCTGATTCCTCAGACCATTCAGTCCCTTTACTCAGCTGCCATCATAGAAGTAGAACTGGAACCCGGCCTGGAGCCGGGTCGCATGATCCGACTGCTCCATCGTTCTGTTCGTTGTCGCCATACAGGACCTCGAGACCCAGGCTGAAGACCGAGGTCGGCGAGTAAACCGCGTTGACGGAGAGATACTTGGTCTGGTGGAACGCGGTGGGACCCTGCCCAGCAGAGTTATCCACCTGAAGGATGCTCGCCACTACCTGCGAGCTCCACTTGTCATTCCAGAAGTGCTGGAATCCCACATACCCACCAAAGGCCGGCAAGGCCGTGATATCGCCCGCGCCATCCTGGGCGGCATCGAGGCCAAACCCCACCAAGTCGTTAATGTACCGGCCGATGCCCTGCCCGTACATCCCGTCGAGCTGGAATACGTCTCTCGTGTTTTTCCCGAGGCCAATCACCGCGCTTCCTGAAGACCGAATCCGAAGGTGCGAGCCTGGGTATTGCCGTCATCGTATCCGATGTCCCGCAGCACGACGCCGAGCTGGGCGTGGCCCCAGTCGGCTTCGTAGCGCGGGTGAAACGCGAGATCGGGGAGCGGGCTGACCGGAACGGCGACAGCACTCGGCAGGGTCACGTCGGAGCTGGGCTGCGCCAGCGCGACCTGAAAGGTCCACTTGTCGTTGATCGCCCTGGTGTACTGGATCATCGGCACGGTGATATAGGAGGCGGAATTCGGTCCCTCGAAGTCCACCGTGTTGGGGAACGCGTCGATGTCCATGAACGGACTGTACGTCTGGCCGACCAGAAGGTTTGCCGCCTGGACGTAGGCGTGTCGCAGATGCAGTGCGGTGAGGTACCCGGCCCGTAGAGGTCGAACTCCAGATAGGCCCGCATCCGCCCCATGGCCGATGGGCGCCGGAGCTCAAAGCTCATCCGGGTCTGCCGCACATGCAGGTTGAAGTTCTTGGTATCGGGTCCACCACCGATGGGGATGGTTGAAGGCACAAACAAGTCGGCGGCCCCAGCGGGATCCAGGTCCCGGATCATGTCCAGCCGAGCGTAACCGCCTAACCTGAACCTCGGCCGCCGCCGGTGCCGGGAAGACGTCACGAATCCCTTGGCATCCGGGTTAAGCGGGATGTTGTCCACCCGGGGAGCCGCGACCTTCTTTCTTGTCCATGCTCTCCCGTGGTTTCGTTGTTGCCTTCTTGGTCGTGTCCTGCTGCGCCGACTTGATCGAGTCTTGCTTCACGTTCTCGGGTTGCTGGGCCCCGGCCGCGCGGCCAAGCAGGACGGTCAGGGCCAGGGCGAATAGCAGGCGTTTCACGGTCGGTCTCCTTGCAGGCTCATCCATGGTGACTGGAGTTCACTGAGACTACCGCAGAGCTTGCAAGCTCCGCGGCCTTTCGTTCAGCGGCAGCACGCATCGATCGGATGAAGAACGGGAAAATCGGCACGGTGACGAGGACCAGGATCATCGCTCCTCGTGTGGTTTCGGAGTCGGCGCCGTAGATCGCCCAGAGACAATAGGTCGCGGCGGCCAGACCGATCACGATGGCGGCCCGCATCGTCTTCGCCGGCACTTTCTGTTGATAGCAGACCTGCCAGACGCGCCACCGCGGAATAGAGGTAGGGCAGCACGACCAGGATCACCGCCAGGTTCACGATGGCGTCGAACTGGTTCGACAGGTTGGGCTGCAGGGTGAGCAGCACCACCACGGTCATGAGGACGCTCACCAGAATCAGGCCCCGCACCGGCACGCCTCGCCGATCCACGCGGCCGAAGATTCTGGGAAACATCCCGTCCTGCGCCGCAGCCTGGCTCGACTCGGCCACCACCAGCATCCAGCCACCCAGGGCACCGGCCGTCTTGGCGACCGCGCAGATGGCCACCGCGAGCAGAGCGATCCCGCCCAAAGATGCGCGCTCCCGCCTCGGCGAAGGGCGCGTGCGACTTCTGGAGCTCCGCGTTGGGGATGAGCCCCATGATGACCGTGGAGCACGAGACGTAGACCACGGCCGAGAGGGCGAGCCCCGCGAGCGTCGCGATGGGAACATTCCGCCGGGGATTCTCTATGTTGGTCGCCGAGACGGCGGCGCTCTCGATTCCCATGAAGGCCCAGAGCGCGATAGAAGCGGCGCGGGACGCGGCGTGGAAATCGGACTTGCCCGTCACGTTCCAGGCCTCTTTGAACAACGAGGGTTCGAACCAGAACCACCCGACCGTCGCGATCCCGAGGATCGGGATCAGGGCCAGCGATATGGTCCAGGTTTCGAACCGCCCTACGAACTTGGGGCCGATCATGTTCACCACCGTGAGCAGCCAGATCACCGCGATGGTTCCCACCGTGCTTCCCGGACGATGGCCCATCCAGGGAATGAACGCCGCGAGATAGCCGGTCGTGGAGACCGCGATTGCCACGTTGCCCATCCAGTTCGCCAGCCAGTACACGGCGTTGGTCTGAAAGCCGATGTAGGGACCAAGCGCATCCTTGGCGTAAACGTACGGACCGCCCAGCACCGGCTTGAGCTCGCCCAGTTTGGCAAACACGAGGCCCGAGCGCGCCGGCTCCCAGTGTGGCAATGAGCCATCCGTAGATGGACACACTGCCCACCGTGGCCATGGTGACCGGCAGCAGGAAGATCCCTGTGCCGATGATGTTGCCGGCCACCAGCATCGTCGCCCCGAGCAGCGACATCTTGTGGCCCTCGGCTGTGCCACTCACTTCTTGCGAGCGCCTTTCAGGCACTGCAGCCAGAGCGTGCCATCCCGGTTCTCGGCCCCGTGGGTATCGTGCCCGAAGCCGGGAAGGTGGCGTCCCACGACTGCAAGGCGCGGAGGTAGTTCAGGTACGGCCCGTCATTGGCTCCGGTGTACTCCCCGGCCATCAGCATGGGAATGCCCGGTGGATAAGGCGCCACCGCGGTCGCCACGACGCGGTTCGCGGCCTTCTCGAGCGGGACGTGCTCGATCTGGCCCCGCACCAGGAGGTCGTAGGCGTCGGACGGTATCATCTCCACGTCTGGCAGGGTGGAGAACGCCTTGGCCAGCCACTCGGTCTGCTTCGACTTCTTCAAGTGGGCGAACATCTGGTCCGACAGGTCGCGCAGACCGGTCGACTGGTAGGTCTCGGGATAGTCGTTGGCCAGCCCCGGAAGGACCTCGGACAACGGGGCGTTCCGGTCGTAGTCCCGTTTGAACTCGAGCAGGATGTTGAGGAGCGTTCCCCACTTGCCCTTGGTGATACCGATCGAGAACAGGAAGAGCACGGTGAAGTCGGTGGTCTTCTCGACCTCGACGCCGCGAGAAGACAGGTATTTGGTCACCAGGGTGGCCGGAATGCCCTTCGAGTCGAGGCCGCCCTTGTCTGCTCACACCGGGTGTCACGACGGACACCTTGATCGGATCCAGCATGCAGTAGCCGTCTTCCAGGTCCTCGAACCCGTGCCAGTTGTCGCCGGGGTGGAGCACCCAGCATTCCGGATCGGTGGCGAGCTGCGATGGCGCGGCTTCGTGGAAGGGGATCTTCTTCCCCGTCTTCTGGTCCTTCACCTGGTCGGCGTTCCAGGTGTTGAAGAACCACTCCCCATCCTTGGCGAACTGCCGGTTGACCCGGCCCATGGTCTGCCGGAACGCGACCGCTTCCTCGATGGATTCCGTGGTGAGCGCGACTCCGCCGGGACCGTCCATCATCGCCGCGCAGATGTCGTTCGAGGCGATGATCGTGTACAGCGGCGAGGTGGAGGCGTGCATCATGAACGCCTCGTTGAAGCGGTCGTGCGGAATCGGCGCCGCGGCCGTCGCGCATGTGGAGCAGAGAGGCCTGTGACAGCGCCGCCAGCAGCTTGTGGGTCGAGTGGCCGGCGAAGAGCGTCGGTCCCTTGGGGTCGTGGTCGGCCGGGTCGCCGTGACATCGCGTGCCGGTCCCGGTAGATCGGATTGAAGCGGGCGTAGGCGTACCAGGCCTCGTCGAAATGGATCCGGTCCACGCGTGGGATCGAGCAGCTCGACCACCCGCCTGGCGTTGTAGCAGAGCCCGTCGTACGTCGAGTTGGTGATGACGGCATGCACCGGCCGGAGGTCGGTCTGCTTCGTGCACCAGCGGGTTCTTCTTGATCTGGGCGGCCAGGTGCCGCCTTGGTGAGCTTGTCCGGGATGAATCGGGCCGATCGAGTGCCGTAGCGGTTCCTGAGCGGCACCAGGTAGTTCGGGCACCGCGCCGGTCATGACCAGGCCGTGCTCGATGGACTTGTGGCAGTTCCGGTCGCACAGGGCGATCTGGCCCGCGCCCGACCGCGGCGTGGAAGATCACCCGGTTCGAGGTCGACGTCCCGTTGGTGACGCAATAGCTGCGGTGGGAGCCGAAGACTCGCGCGGCATAGCGCTCGTGCGCACCGATCGGGCCGGTGTGATCGAGCAGCGATCCCAGCTGGCCAACACTGATTGAGAGGTCGGTGCGGAGCAGGTTCTCCCCGTAGAACTCGTAGAAGATCCGTCCCACCGGAGACTTGAGAAACGCGGTGCCGCCGGCGTGACCCGGAGTGTGCCAGGAGTATTCGTACTCCCGGGTAAAGTTGATGAGGCCCCGCGCCATCGGCGGGATCACCGCCTGGCCGTAGCGCCGGATCGCCGCTTCGACCCGCCCGCCGATGAACGCCGCGGTGTCCTGCAGCATCCAGATGAACTCGTCCACCATCTCCATCACATCGATGGGAATGGATGCGGCCGCGTCCCGCTCCGCCGTCAGAAAGATCGGGATCTTGGCGTTGCGCGACCGGACCAGGCGAAGCAGGGCGATGGCGCCGGCGTGATCCTTGTCGCCATCCAGGTCCCAATCGAGGAGGACCGCGTGAATCGCCGAGTCGGAGGATATCACGGCATGGCCGTCCTCCGCGGAGGCTGCCTCGACGACGCCGATATCCCGGCTGGCCAGTTCCTCGATCAAGACGTGGGCAGCCCGCCCGGCCGCCGAAGCCTCGCCGATCTCATCATCCACCATGAGGGCGCGGATCTGCACCCTCCTCGATGTGCGTTCTAACATCGTGATCCCTTTCTCCCGCTGCTATTCAGGCAGCGTAATCCACTGGTAAAATGTCTTTGCCTTGTCATCCGGAGCCCCGAAATCGCTTGGTGTACTCGCTGAGCCAGGTCCCCGGAGCGATAGAGATTGCTGAGGCCGCGATCCACCGCGAGGCGGAAGTCCTCGTCGCCCCGCTGGAGGGCGAGTCTCAGCGTCTCGTAGGTGAAATAGCGATCCAGTATGACCCACCAGCGCGCCAGGTCACCGGTCGAATTGCGCTTCATCGCGTCGAGCAGGACGGCCCGATCGGTGAAGAAGACATCGGCGTGCCGGTCGTGCACCGCCTTGATCCCCTCGTCGAAACTCTGAACCGGTACTACGATGGCGGTGAGGTTGAACTCCTTGAGTTTGCCGTTGAGCCACGACTCCGAGGTGGTGCCCGAGACCACGGCGAACTTCTGGGCCTGGAGAAGCGCGCCGGCCGACGCGCGCCATGTGGGACTCGACTGCGGACGTCCGTTCAGGATCTCGCGCAGCCGGGCGGGAGCGTCGGTGCGCAACAGCGCGCCGATGCCACCCGGGAAGACCGGGATCGAGAAATCCACGTCCTGTCGCCTGCTCAACGTTTCGGTGTCTGCTCCGCACAGGAGATCCACCTTGCCCTCTTTCACGCGCGTTGAAACGATCGGCGAGCGTGAGCTCCACCCATTCCACCTTGACTCCGGACACGGTTCGGCTGGGCTGACACCGCATCCGCGAGTTTCTGGCAGACCGCGACCGAGAACCCCGCAGGGTTGCCGGACTCGTCCTTGTAGGAATACGGCCGGGCGTCGCTGAGGTAGCCGAGCCTGATCTTGCCCGCGGTTTTGATCCGCTCCAGCGTGGTGGTGCCGGTCTGGGTCGTTGGCTTCATGCGCGGCGTCTGGGCCTCCGCTGCCACGGTAAGTGTCACGATCAAGGTGCCTAGGGCGCTGGCCAGGAACCGGGTCCGATGCCCGCGCGGGGTCACCCATCCTGCTGAGTGCATAACCCTTCTCCTTTCGACGGTGTCGGTCGCGGGTTTCACGCGGCTTTCGCGGACTTGGCGCCCGCCGTGGTCGCAGAAGTGAAGCGGGGCGCGATGAATCCCCAGATGACGTAGGCAATGCCCATGACCAGCATCCCTCCCATGACCGCATCCTTGCCGGATGCCCAGAGGGCGTAGACGCTGTAGAGCATCGCGACCAGCGCGATCGCCGCGTTGCGGCGGAAGACTCCTGGGCTGACATTCGCCGATCTCATCATCACGATCAGGGCCGACAGGCTCACCACGTAGGGCATCACGTTGGTGACCACCGCCAGATTCACCAGGGCGCTGAACTGCTCGCTCAGGCTGGGCGAGATCGTGGTCAGCGCCAGCACGCGACTGCACGACGCCCAGCACGATCATGCCGGTGATCGGCGCTCCCAGCTTGTTCACCTTCGAGAAGAAGGCGGGGAACATCCGCTCGTCCGCCGCGGATTTCCCGGTCTGTGGCGATGGTGAACTGCCATCCCAGCAGAGAGCCGAGGCACGCGATCACTGCCAGCCCCATGACGATGGAGCCGATGGTCGGGTTGAACATGTGGGCATAGGCCAGACCGAAGGGGCCGGTCGACTTCGCCAGCTCCTCATTGGGCACGATGCCCTGAATCACCGTGGTGGAGAGGATGTAGATGACGCGCGGCGCCGAGGGTGCCGAACAGGCAGGCCAGCGGCACATCCCGCTTGGGGTTCTCCACGGCGGCCGAGTTCTGGGCCGCGGACTCCATCCCCAGGAACGCCCACAGCGTCAGCGAGATACTCGAGCCGACCCCTTCGCCGAGGCTGAGCCCATGGGGGTTCCAGGCAGCCTGGAACACATCGCTCTTGAACCAGATCCAGCCGGCGAAGGAGAGGAACCCGACCGGCAGGATGACACCCCAGACCGTCACCGATCCGATCTTTCCGGTGATGGACGGGCCGCCGAAATTGGCGACGGTGGTGAGCCAGAGCAGGATGATTACCCCGATACACGTGGCGATCGGTGTCGAGGACAGCCAGGGCACGAAGGTCGCCAGGTACCCCACCGCCGAGATCGCGATCGCGACGTTGCCGATCGCCAGCGACAGGAAGTAGAGGAAGAACACCTGGAAGTACCCGTCCTTGCCGTACGCATCCTCGGCGTAGGCCGCCATGCCGCCGGGCCGCTGGTTGAAGAGGCCGGCCTGGGCGAATCCGTAGGCGATGGCCATCGATCCCACCGCCGTGACGCCCCAGGAGAGCAGCGAGATCGCGCCCACTTGGGCCATGTTGGCCGGTAGCATGATGATGCCGGAGCCCATCATGTTCACCGCGACGATGAACGTCAGCTGGACCACATTCATCTTCTTAGCTTCTTGCACGGTCTCCCCTTCTTCGGTGGCCGTCTCGAGTCTGACTCGCGGACCACGTAGGTGAAGAACTTGATGCGACCCTCAACCCGCTCCTGATACACGCCCCTGGACTTCGTAGTTGAAGCCTGGAAAGCGGTTGAACGACTCCCCGATGCCGGGTGGATAGATCAGGGCGAGAGTCGCGGAGATGCGGCCCCTCGATCTGGTCCAGCGGTACGTAATCCACCTGACCACTACTTCATGCAGTACACGTAGTACTCGCCCTCGTGCTCCTCGGCCCCTTCGACCTCCTTGGAGAAGCCGGGGAACTGCTCGCCGTATGCCTGGAGCGTACGGACGAAGGTGAGCCAGGGACCGTCGCCCGGGCCGATGTTTTCACCCGGCATGACGATCGGGATGCCGGGAGGGTAGGGGATGACGCCTACCGCGACGACCCGGTTCGACATTTCGCTGAGCGCGGACCTTCTCGACGTCTCCCGCCATGAGCTGCTGGAAGGCCTTCCGTGGAGTCATCACCGGGGTCGGGAGCGACTCATACGCCTGTGCTTGCCAGTAGCCGGTGCGGCTTTGCCGCATGTGGGCCCACATCTCGTCTCCCAGGTCGCGCATGCCCATGCCGGCGTAGCGCGACGGCGCCTTCGCCACCAGGCCAGGCAATACCTCGGCGAGTGGCGCATTGCGGTCGTAGTCGGCCTTGAAGTCCAGCAACGTGTTGATCAGAGTGCCCCATTTGCCTTTCGTGACGCCCACCGAGAACAGGAAGAGCACCATGTGATCGGTAGTGCGAGAGGGGACGATGCCGTGGCGGCCGAGGTAGGCGGTGACGCAGGTCGGCCGGAATGCCCCACTTCTCGAGCTTGCCGTCCCGGCCCATGCCGGGGCAGACGATGCCGAACTTGATGGGATCGAGCAGGCAATAGCCGTCCGGCAATCCCTCGAACCCGTGCCAGTCCTCCCCGGGATGCAGAACCCAGCAGCTGGGATCGGTGGCCAGCTGCTCGGCCGACGCCTTGTAGAACGGCACCCGCTTTCCGGTCTTCCGGTCCTTGATCGTGTCGGCGTTCCAGGGTGCGAAGAACCACTGCTTCTTGGCCTTGAACTCCTGATAGAACCGGGCGACGAGGAGACGGCAGGCCACCGCTTCTTCGATCACGCCCTGGGTCAGGGCCAGCCCGCCAGGTCCATCCATCATCGCCGCGGCGATCTCGTTTGAGGCGATGAGGGAGTAGAGCGGCGAGGTGCTGGCCTGGGCGCAGTAGGCCTCATTGAACCGGCCATGATCGATCGAGCCCCGTCCGTCCCGGATGTGGATGAACGAGGTGAGCGACAAGGCGGCCAGCAGCTTGTGGGTCGAATGGGTGGCGAAGACCGTCGGGTCGTCCTCGGCATGAGTGGACGGATCGCCCCGCATCGCGTGCCGGTCCCGGTACATCGGGTTGAACCGGGCGTAGCCGTACCATGCCTCGTCGAAATGGACCCGATCCGAGCTCTGCCCCAGGAGGTCCTGCACCTTGGCTGCGTCGTAACACATCCCATCGTACGTGCAATTGGTCACGACCGCGTAAACCAGGCTTTTCATGCGGGGCCTGCTTCACCAGGGATTGGACGCGATCGCCTTTGCGATGGACTTGGGGGAGAGCTGTTGCGGCGGGATGGGGCCGATGATGCCGTAGCGGTTTCGGGTCGGCCTGAGAAAGACCGGGATACCGCCCGTGATGGCGAGTCCCTGCTCGATGGACTTGTGGCAGTTGCGATCGCAGAGCGCGATCTCGAGATCGCCGACGCAGGCGGACATGATGGTCCGGTTGGACCCCGACGTGCCGGCCTGCACCGAGTATGTCCGGTGGGCGCCGAAGACCCGTGCCGCGTACTTCTCGCTTTCGCCGATTGGGCCGCTGTGGGTGAGGAGCGCGCCGAGTCCCCGCGCTCGATTCCCATGTCGGTGCGGAAGAGATTCTCGCCGTAGAAATCGAAGAACAGGCGGCCGACCGCGGACTTGGTAAAGGCGACCCCACCCTGGTGGCCGGGTGCCGCCCAGGAGTATTCCCGCTCCCGGTTATAGGCGGCGAGAGCCGCGGTGAAGGGAGGCAGCAACACGTCGCGGTAGCGTTCCATCGCGGTGATCACCCGGCCCGCGATGAAGCCGGAGGTGTCCTCGAGCAGCCAGACGAACTCGTCCGACAGGGTCGCCACTTCCGGCGTGAGGCTGGCGGCTATCCCTCGACGATCCGCCAGCAGGAAGATCGGGATCTTGGCGTTGCTGGCACGGATCAGCCGGAGCAGTTCCGTCGCCTTGGCGTGCGACCGGGCGTCGTTCTTTCCGGCGGTCCAGTTGATCAGGATACAATGCAGCCCCGCATCGGAGCCTGCCGTGGCGCTGCCGTCTTCCAGCGAAAGGGCTTCAACGACATCGACGCCGCGCGACACCAGCTCCTCGGCAAGTGCCCGGACGGCTCGGCCGCCCGGCGGTCTCGGGCTGGGCGAGCTCATCGTCAACAATGAGCACCCGCCAGCGTAGCTGAGCGCGCTGTGGTGTAATCATCGGGATCTCTCTAGTGATGATCTGATAGCAACAAGTCGAAAGACGAATCCGGTTTCACAATCCTCGAGCGCATCTATGTCTCGAGGCAACCTGGTCCGCGCCGCAGGAGGACAAATGGAGGTTCCTCTCGGGGACTTGCGGGGATATGTGAAGACGAGAGCATGTACCACGCTCCCGGTTAGCAGTCGGTCAATCGCCGACACGACAGTCAGGCGGTTTGGGTGGATTGCTATCTCAAGCTCTTCGAAGGTGCAGGGATCGGGATGGACTCGCAATGACTTTGGGCCTGCCCAAAGGGATTACTCGGACTCGAGGGACCCTGGGCCGGATTGGCCCTTGCTTCGACTCGCAACGTGAACTTCGGGACTGTTTGATCTACGGCCTTGGTCTGGGTGGCAACTAAGAGGATGGGATCCACCAAGTTTGCCGAAGTGCCGGCGACTGGCCGAGGATGGACAACGTGACCGATGGCCATTCGGTCCGCTGATTGGGATTCGACGGACAGAATCGGATAGCTCTCGCTGGAGAATCCGGTATTGTGGTCGCGACTCTTTCGAGACACGAGCATGGCCACTTTCCGTTACGCCGGTATTACCAAAGCCTTCGCCGACGAGGTCCGGCAGACCCGCCGCTCGCCGCAGTACGGGCATCCCGCCCACCAGGAACTGGCCACGGGCACCGGCCCCTGTCGCCTTTGCCTCAGGACCTTCGCCGTGGGTGAGGAGGAGCGGATCCTCTTTACCTACCAACCGTTCTCGAGCACCGGCAGTCTGCCGGCGCCTGGCCCGGTGTTCATCCACGCCGAACCCTGCCAGCGCTACGACGCGCCGAGTCTCCCCGACGATTTTCGGAAACTCCCCATGGTGATCGAGGGATACCTGGTGGAGGGCAAGCTCGCGATTCAGACCCGGGTGAACGGGACGCCTCCCGAACAGGTGATCGATGAGGCGTTCGCGATACCCGGTGTCCAGTACGTGCATATAAGGAATGGAGAGGCCGGCTGCTTCATGGCGCGGGTGGATATGGAAACGGGCGACGACTGACGGTCGCCGCCCGGTCCCGTGTGATCGTTGATTTTCGGTCCGTTCCGCGGTTTTCGGGTTAACGCGCGAACGCTCTGATTCGCGATATTCCCCTTGGGGTGGGGGGCGGGATCGCGTTTTTCGGATGCCCAGTGCGAGCGATTCGCGCCATCCGGTGAGACCAAGTCCGCGCGTCGCCGATGAGGCGTACTGAGGTATTTCGGTTAACCTCTCAATCGGCTCGTCTTCGATATTCCCCCGTTGGGGTGGGGGCGCATCCGCGTTTTCCTGCACCCTCGATCCTGAATCCAGCTGTATCTCGGCCGGCTTCGCAGTAAGTAGCAGGAAGGTGTCGCTTCCGCGGCTTTTCGGTTACCACTGCATCTTCCCGTTGTTCGATATTCCCCCTTGGGATAGGGGGCGTGCTCGCGTTTTCATGCCCTTGATCACGAGTCTGCCGAGTCGGTCACGACGGAGAACGTCTTCCGCCCCCGCGCACCGGCTGCGAGGCCCGCGGCGAAGCCGAGGAAGACCGCCCCGCTCAGGATGATGAGCGATCCGCCGAGCCCCGGCTTGGCGGACATGAGCGCCACGACTCCCAGGCCGATGCCGCGTCCGAAGCCAGGCCGACAGCAGCAACACGGGGTCCTGGAGCTGGCGCCGCAGGGCGGGGAGAGCGCACCTTCGCCCGACAGTTCCTTCGCCATCGAGCCAATCCGGCGCCCGGTGACGACCGCTCCCAGGACCGCCATCGTGACCAGTCCGATCAACCCGAGGATGATCCAGGGCTGGGATCCCCACCGTGTCACGGTCAGGTAAATACCAGTGATGATGAGGGTGAGGCCGGAGGGACCTCCCACCCGGCGAAGGCCCTGGAGTAACCCCGCCCAGTCCCGGAACTGGCCGACCGATCGGGCTCGGCGGAGATTGGAGAGGCCGGCCCACTCCAGGGCGAGGGCGGCGAAGAGACCGAGTGCGCCTACGATGTGGAGAAACAGAGCGGCGTAGTACAGAGACATGGGACCCTCCATGACAGTGCAATCTGAAGCGAAGCCACGGCAGTGCCGCCGAAGCGGCACTCTATATTTAGTTGTACTGTACGTACAATTAAAGTAGGCGTTTCATGACTCCTCGCCCCTATCGCCAGGGCCGGCGCCAGCTCGCCGCCCAAAAGACCCGCGCCAAGGTCCTCCGCGCCGCCCGGTCCCTCCTGACCGGGAGGGGAACCGAACGTTTCAGCCTGGACGCGGTCGCTGAGCGGGCCGGGGTGGCCCGGATGACGGTCTATTACCAGTTCCGCTCTCGGCGGGGGCTGATCGAGGCGCTCTTCGACTCGTTCGCGGAGGAGGCGAGCTACCGGAGCAGGTAGGAGTTGCGTTTCAGCAGTCGGATCCCGATCAGGTCCTGGCCGGTGTGGTCAGCGCCTTTGCCCATTTCTGGCAGGCCGGACGGACCTGGGTCCGCCGGGTGCGAGCCCTGGGCGTGCTGGACGCCGAGCTGGGAGCGGCGATCGAGGCGCGGAATGCCCGGCGGCGTCAGGTGATGCGGACTGTGATGGAACGCATGATACAGCGACGGGGCCGTCCGTCCGCCACCGAACGGGCCGAGGTGGAGGAGGTCCTGTATGCGCTGACCAGTTTCGAAATGTTCGACGCGCTGGCGGGCCCGAAGCGAAGCCTCGAGGATATCGCCCCGACCGTGCTGCGTCTGGCCCGGGCGGCGCTTAACCAGCAAGACGGATCTCGCCGATGACGGCTCGCAGCGATCACTTCGATGGCCGGCGGTTCTTCAATCCGGGCGGCGCGAATGGCCAGCCCTTCTGGATGGCACCGTCCATGCTGCTCACGCCAAGAACCCGGTGGCCGTCGAGCGGTTCCTGTTGACCAGAAACAGCCGCCGCAGGCTGGGCCGGCAGAGGTTGTCGTCACGTTCATCGGCCACGCCTCCTTTCTCCTGCAGATTGGGGACATCAAACTGCTGATCGATCCGGTCTATTCCGAACGAGCGAGCCCGTTTTCCTTCGTCGGTCCCCGCAGGGTACGGGCGCCCGGAGTACGATTCGACGATCTGCCTCCGATTTCCTGCGTGCTGTTGAGTCACAATCACTACGATCACTGCGACCTGCGGACTCTGCGCGCTCTCGACCGGCGCTTTCACATGCCGATCGTGACGCCAGTCGGCAATCGGCGACTGCTCCAGTCAGCCGGCATCGAGCACGTCGAGGAACTCGACTGGTGGGAGAACGCTCACACCGCACCGCTCCCCGTCACGCTCACCCCGGCCCAGCACTTCTCGGCGCGCCACCCGTTTGACCGGAACCGCGCGTTGTGGGCCGGGTTCCTGATCGAGGCGTCTGGCCGGCGGATCTTGTTCGCGGGAGATACCGGGTATGGCGCGCATTTCCGGGAGATCGCGGCGCGGTTGGGCCCGATCGACTTCGCCTTGATCCCGATCGGAGCCTACGAGCCGCGCTGGTTCATGAAGGACATCCATATGAATCCCGCGGAAGCCGTGCAGGCGCACCTCGATCTTGCGGCGAGGGAGAGTCTTGCCATGCATTTCGGAACTTTTCAGTTGACACCGGAAGGCATAGATGACCCTCCTCGTGAACTTGCGAAGGCATTACTCGAGCGGGGCGTTTCTGCGGAGCGATTCAGGACCGTTGCGGTGGGCGAGTCAGTTTGGTTCGGGCGGCGCCAGACGCGATAGGTGGGTCAGAACGCAGCGCCAGCGCGAGCCCTCGCGGATGAACATGTTGGATTGCCGTTCGACCTCGCGGAACGGATGGCCGCGAAACTTCCCCGCCGAAACGCCGCTCGCCGTCACGATCGCCGCACTGCCGTAGACCCGGATCTGGACGTCCTCCGATTCCATCACATCATGGCTTAGCTCTCCGGATTCGATCACAGCCAGGAATGCGGCCCTGTCGATCGTGCGGCCGTCGGAGCCGATGAGGATCCAATCCTCCGCCATGTAGCGGCCAATCTCGTCCGCATCGTTGCGGATCATCGCGGCATCCCAATCGCGCACGACGGCGAGGAGTTCGGCCTCGGGTCCTGAAGCTGTCATGTCGCGTCTCGCTTCCTCAGTCCCCATCCGAACAGCGCCAGCAACATCGCCGGAATCCAGATCCACACAAATTCACTCTTCAGCACCGTCAGCGCCCGATCGGTGAAGAACCGGGAGACGCCGATCGGGGAGACTCGTATCGGTGTCCAGGGCAGAAAGTATCGGGCGTTGGAGAAAGGGCGCGAAGAACGCGACGCCAAGGCCGCCGTCGGTCATCGCATCGAGGAACCCGTGGCTGGCGGTGGCCAGGAAGAGATAGGCGAACAGGGACTTGCTACCGAGCCCCGGGAAGCCGTGCCGAAAGAAGGTGAAGGTGACGAGGCCGGCGAGTGCCGCGGCGAAGGGCAGGGAATGGGTCAGGCCGCGGTGGCCCAGCGGATCTCCGTAGTGGATGCCGAGGCCGAAGCCGAGTACATCGAGGTCGGGCAGCACTGAACAGAGGGCGCCGGCGACCCAGAAACGCTTCGGAACTCCCGGCCGGTAGAAGCAGGCGCCGATACTGAGTGCTGCGATCGCGTGGGAGAACGCTGAGGCCAAAATCGATTCTCAGGCTGGGGCGCCTACCTGTCGCGCGAATTGCTGCGACGGCGGATGCCGGCAGTGCCGCTAGCGGTCACGTCGCGCCACTGGGCAGAAGCGCGTCGCGCCATGGAAACTCGGTTGGACCGGTTACGACTTCGGTGGTTCCTGGTAGAGGCCGATGATGTTCCCGCCCGGATCGCGGAACCGCGCCGTGATCTCCGGTGCATCGACGCCCAGTGGCTGCACGATCGTGCCACCGGCCGCGACCACGGACTTCACGGCAGCCTCGACGCTATCCACCATGATGTAGAAGAGCAGGCCGGGTGCGGGCGACGCTGGACGACCGATAACCCAGGCTCCGCTCACTTCACCCGTCGTATCGTCGAATGCGGTGGCTCCGTCACCCCGCTTGCGAATGTTCCAGCCAAACACCTTCGAATAGAACTCGGCGGACTTGGCCACGTCCGTCGCGGGCATTTCGAGGTAGCAGATCTTGCCGTTTCTGTTGGTAGGTGACATGAGGGGATTGGTAATTGCAAATTGATAATTGGTAATTGAAAATTGGCCCGATCTTGGCGGTCATCGTGAATCTCCGTGTCTTTGTGTCTCCCGTTTTTTCAACACGAAGACACGAAGGGCACGAAGGAGGCGTCGACAACGATTGATCTCCCCTTAATCAAGCAAATTACAATTATTGCAAATTGGCAATTGAAATCGAGACCGTCTTGGCGGTCATCGGAACACTTTGTGCCCTTTGTGCTTCGTGTTTAACCCGGCGGAACCCGCAGTGTGCACCCCCTACCGCCTGAGCTGCCAGGCAATCGTTTCGGTTCCACTGACCCCATTCGCCGGATCAGCATCGGGATGATCGTGCGCATCCTTGCCCTCGAGCGTGCGCATAGTCCGCCGCCTGCTGCTCGTAGGTGTCGATCGATGGGGCTGTCTCTCGCGGGTTGGGCGCTTCCCGGCGGCTTCCGGGCACCAGACCTTGATGGTGTACTTGCCGCCGGCGGTGCTGGGTGCTCGCGTGCTCGGCGACCAGCATGCCGGGCCCTTCGAAGGCCGGCGGCCTCGGGCGACTTGACCTTACAGGTGACCTTTCCGCCCGCGACCGTGGCCGTGATCGATCGGCTCTCCGTACCGTCGGCGGTCTTGAGCTCGGAGGAGTAGCTCACGGTCCCGCTGTAGTAGTGCGCGCAGTTCCAGTTCGAGAGGCTGTCCGTTTTGCACCCGGACCAGGGGCCGCTGGCCTGAGCTCGCAGGTGAGCCGGGCCTTGCGCCAGTACGAGTGGAAGCAGGAATAGAGCGGCATGTCGGGGCAGCATCGCCATGGGGCCTCCTGGCCTGGGGAATCCCTACGGGCGATAAGCTGCGGCCTGCGGCGGCAGGAGACAAGACGTGCGCTTACCCGTCGAACAACGCCATCTCCTCGGGCGTCGGCGCCTGAAAGATCGCGAACCACTTCGCGATGTCTTCCTGGGTTATTGGAGGGTTCTCCCGGTCGCGCTCTCGAATGCGCTGGAACAAGGTATCAGGAGCAGCCGACACGTAGCGCAGTTCAACCGCCGCTCCCAGCTCGCGGGCTCGGAGACGCAACGCATCACGCTCGGCTCGTGCCCAGGTACCCCATTCGATAATGACGACCATGCCGAGCGCGAGGAGGCGCTGTGCGAGGGTCCACTGCAATGTCTCGATGCGCTGGCGGCTCTCCTCATCGTAGAGATTGATACTCAACGCGTCCATCCAGTCGTCGGGCGACAGGCGAACGGCGCCAAAGTCATGCTCCAGTGCCTGGGCGACCGTGGTCTTCCCGGAGCCAGGAAGGCCACACACGATGATCAGCCGAGCCTTCACAGGTGCCTTCAGGGCTTCACCATGACCTTGATCGCCACCCGCTCGTTCATCGCCCGGTAGCCGTCGGGAACCTGGTCGAGGCCGATGATCCGGTCGAAGACCCGCCCGGGCGCGATTCTGCCCTCGAGGATGTCGGGGAGAAGTTCGTCGATATACGCGCGGACTGGGGCAGGGCCGCCGCTGATGGTGACGTTACTGAAGAATGCCGTCTCCCAGGCCGCGGTCGTCTCGTAGTGGGGCACGCCGACCCGGCCGACGGCACCACCCGGGCGGACGATGCCGATCGCGGTGCCCAAGGCTTGGTCGGTGCCGACGCACTCGAGGACGGAGCGGGCGCCGAGGCCGCCCGTCAGCTCCTGCACGCGCTCCACCGCCTCGTCGCCGCGCTCGCTCACCACGTCAGTCGCGCCGAACTCTTTCGCCAGCGCGATACGGTCAGGACGGCGGCCCAGGATGATGATTCTCTCGGCGCCGAGGCGCCGGGCGGCGATGACGCCGCACAAGCCGACGGCCCCGTCGCCGATGATGGCCACCGTCGAGCCGCGGGTAACCTTGGCGGAAACGGCCGCATGATGGCCGGTCCCCATCACATCCGACAGCGTGAGCAGGGATGGTATCAGCGCGTCATCCGCGGCGACCGGCAGAACGAGCGAGCGTTCCGTCCGCCTGGGGAACCCGCAGCGCTTCGGCCTGGGCTCCCCGACCTCAGGGCTGCCGAAAAACCCTCCGTGGACGCACGAGGTGTTCAGTCCCTCGTGGCAGAAGACGCAGGTTCCGTCCGAGTAGGCGAATGGCATCACCACCAGGTCACCCTTCTTCAGCGTGCGAACGTCGGCTCCGATGGCTTGCACGACTCCGATCGCCTCGTGACCCATGGGCCTCGCGCCTTCGCCCGGCTCCATCAGGTTATAGGGCCACAGATCGCTGCCGCAGATGCAGCCGCTGCTGATGGTGATGAGGGCATCGGTGGGTTCGACGATGCGGGGATCGGGGACGGTCTCGACCCGTACGTCCCCGCGCGGTACATGATGGTTGCTCGCATCGCGATCTAGCTCTCCAACTCCTCGGCGCGCATCGTGGAATCCCTCGCGGAGCTTGATATAGTCCATCAATCGCCGCAACACCTCGGTCCGCTCCACGGTCGTTAGCGGTTCCCGCCGACCATCGCTGTATTCCCAGGTGGCGTGGATGTGTGACAGGTGGCCGTTGGGGCCACCCCAGTAGGAAGGCGAATAGCCATACCCGGCGATCGCCCTCGATGTAATAGGCCGATTCACCGCGCCAGTCGAGCTCCACCGTGAAATCGCGCTGGGTTTCGGGCTTCCGGCTCATTTCCACCCGCCCTTCCGTCCGCCCAGCAGCATTGCCGCCATCATGAGGCCATAACCCGCCGCCAGAATCGGAATCGGGGCGCCGCCGATCAGCAGGGCGTTCTCCCGGGCCGACTCGGTTCCCATCTGCCACAGCGCACCGCTGACACCGATCATTCCCAACACCGCCAGGAGCGGCATCAGCAACGCACCCCGGGTCCTTCCAGTCCGAGTGGCCATCAGGCCGATCAGATACATCAGCGCCGCGCCATCGATGGTCCACGCCACAATCATCCAGCGGGTCAGGGGTTCGCTGCGAAAGGTCGTGAGCGCCATGACTGCGGCTCCCAGGATCACCCAGATCAGCCAGGAGACCACGATGATCCCCGGCAGCTGACCTCGACCTACCTTATAACCCCAGCGCAACACCGCAGCCCCCAGCTGGCCGCTGGCGGTGGCGACGCCGACCGGTTGGCGAGCGAGCAGTACCGCCGCAAGACCGCATAATGCAGCGACCACTCCGCTCCACACCGCCAGCCCCAGGGGCAGGCCCCAGCGCAGTGAGCACCAGACCGCGAATGCGGCCATCAGGGCCGTTACCGCGAAGCGACGAATCGTCGCGAACATCACGGGCGGCCGATGACTCTATCATTGGGTGAACAGGCTGTCATACCGGCCGGTGGCGAGCACCGCGTCAACCCGATGTCCGAGCGTGGCTACCAGTGTTGTGTCCGCGGGACTGCCCCGCTCGGTGTCGATCATGACATACCCGAAGTCGGAGCTGAAGTCGACGTTGACCTTGTTGCCTTGGATGATCACCGGGACCTGGTAGGCTCCGGATTCGGCTGGCTGCCGTTCGCCCTTGAATTCCTCGACCAGGAGGTCCACCAGGGCATTGCGCAGTGCTTCGGAACCCTTCTCCAGCCGGTAAGTCCGGTAGCCGTCGCTCTCGACCGACAGCTCGCCCTTATAGGGTAGCGGCACGAAATGCCGGCGTTCGGCCAGGTGGTCTACTCCGTCAGCTCCCGCACCCACTCGAAATGGTGATCCAGCCAGGCCGGGTCGAGCGACTCGAACTTGGCATAGCGCATTCGGGCCGGATCGATCGGCAGGGTGTAAGACCGATTCGCTACCGCATCGGTGACCAGCAGCATCGGCCTCGGCGGCTGCGAATCGCTCAGCTGGACGTAGGTCACAAAGCTTCGGCCGTCGGGCGAGAGGCCCAGCGGCGGCACCGCGGGAATGTCATAGACGGTGCTGTCCGCGGTGACGTGTCGTACCGTCAGCTGACGCGTGTCGACTACTGCGGAACCGATCCGGTAGAGTCCGGGGTTGGCGTAGCTGATCCGATCGATGCGGCCGTCCACCGGTTTCCATGTGGCGGCGGCGCGGAACAGCGCGGTATCGGACGTCAGGACCTGGCCTTTCATCCTGCTGCTGGCCGACGACACGAAGTCGATGCGGGCGCTTGTCTCCCTCCTCGGCCACCAGGTAGGTGTAGCCCGCGCCATCCGGCGGATCCACATGGATCGAGGAAGGCCGGCCGAGGACCGGTCAGCAAGGCAACGTCGTCGATCCGATCGAAACGTTCGGTCGCGTCGGTCGTTGGCGCTGGTCTTCCCCTCGATGACCAGCGGCTGCCCCCGATAGCGGAGGGCGAAGCTGGCGCCGGCCGCGTTGACCGTCCGCCCCTCTTGCTGTTCCTGGTGGAACCAACTCGCGGTCGTGACGACCTCGAAGTGGCCCCAGGCTCTCGGTACGGATCGGACTGCTGACCTTCTGAACCCGCCATCGAAAACTCACCAGGTCGGGCGGAACCTTGACCCCGGGACGGAAGTTGGGCTCCCAGCCGCTCCACTCCAGATTCTTCTTGCGCGGAAAGGCGGGGAGCAGCACGGTGAATCCCGGAGTGTTGCTTCCCGCCGGTGTTGACCGTCAGCATGCGAGTGCCGCGGCTGGTGAAGACGCTGACGGCGCCCGGCACCACCCAGCGGCCGTCCACCTGGTGGGCATCCTCCATCCAGAGCGGCCCGTACTCCGAGGCTCGCACGGTATGGGAGAAGTAGGGAATCGAGTGGAGGCCAATGGAGGCCTCGTCCTTCCCTTCGGCCGTGGGGGCCTCCTTCTGTCCCTCCGGCCAGCGCACCTCGACCGTCGAGCAGCAAGGGCTCCCCGTCAATTTCCGGCGGCACATCGGCCAGTGCTCTGGTGAGTCCGGCGCTCAACACGCCAATCCCGATCACCAGGCCCAGGGAGATCCCGAGGGCCCGGAGGAATCCGGGTGCGCCCCGCCAGCTACCATGCGTGCGGTGATGAGACCGATGAGCACCCCGGCTCCGAAGCTGAGGATGGCGATTGCCGCGACGAAATACCCCGATTCCCCTCTCGGCCGGAGATGTGGTACCAGTCCACCGCCATTGCCGCGATCAAGCCGCCAACGAAGAGGGCGAGCAGACCAGTCAGCAGCGCGCTGAAAATGGAGGCGGGCCAGGACATAGGGACCAGGGGCGGAGGATGGGAAATGCCGCCCTATTTTACCTCGGCGGCATAATCTCAGCGAGGGTGGCTACAACCTTGATCCGCACCCAGAAGGGTTAAGATTGAGTGACGCACGTGCGTCACACTTAGATCTGTGGAGGAACCAATGTATCTCGTCCGCGAAATCTTCAATTGCAAGCCGGGCAAGGTGCGCCCGATGGTGGATAAGTTCATCGCGATGGGCAAAGCTGGGCGAGAAGGTTGGCATGCCCCGCATGCGGATCATGACCGATCTCTGTGCTGAGCACTACTGGACGGTCGTTGCGGAGATGGAGGTGCCGAGCCTCCAGGCCTTCGAAGACATGATGAAAAATCCTCGGGGTTCCGCGGAGGACATGAAGCAGGTGGAGGAGCTGATGAAGGGCTATCACGATCTTGTTGATCGCGGGAGGCGAGAGATCTACAAGATCGAGGGCTGACCGGCCGCTACTGCGCTTTCACCGTCGCCTTGGCTGCCTCCCGGCGTGCGTTCTCCTCTTCGACCAGCCGGTAGGCGATGTAGTACTTGAAGATGTTGGAGACGTAGGTCACGGTCTCGCGTCCAATGCGCTCGGACGCGATCTGCTCCACGTTGCCGAACCAGACGTTCGGGTTCAGTCGCGCGCTTCTCGGCCTCCCTCCGCAACTGGCTGACCCGGCCCGGCCCCGCGTTGTACGACGCGAAGGTGAACAGCGCCTTGTTCAGGTCGTCCATCGGCTCGTTCTCGAAGTAGGTGTCCCGCACGGTGCGCATGTATTTGACGCCGGCATGGATGTTCGGCTCGAGTAACGTGATGTCGCCGACTTTCAGTGACGCGCCGGTCTCCGGCATGATTTGCATGATGCCGATGGCTCCGACCGGACTCCTGGCGTTCTGATTGAGCCGGGACTCCTGGTATGCCTGAGCGGCCATCAGCAGGTAATCCACGTTGTACTTGTCGCTGTACTTCCGAAAGAGGTCCACGACCGCGAGGAACGTCTTGCGACCTTTCGCAGACGTGGCGCTCTGCACGTAGGTCGCGTCGACGAGGTATTTGCGCTGGACCTCGTTGCCAAAGGCCGATCCCAGCCCGTACTTCCCCATGAACGTGTTCAGAGCGGCGAGCAGCTGCGGGTTGTTCTTGCGGACCGCGATGCCGAGGCTGCCGCCGGTCTGCAGCGCAACATTCTCGTGGACGAGGAGGTTGGGAAAGACCTTGCTCCAGAAGACTGCGAGGTAGTCGTCGACCACGATGGTCGGGATCAGGCCCGCGTTCACCATCTCGAGCAGGTCGTCGTCCTCCAGGTTCGCCGGGGCCTCCTCAATCAGCACCGGAGGTTTGCCCTCGGCTTTGAACCTCTCGCTGAGCGCCAGCAGGTTCTGGTAATAACCGCCTAGTTTGCGGGCGAAGACTTCCCTGCCTGCCAGGTCTTCGAGGGAGCCGATCGTCGGCGCGCCGGGGCCGGTGACCAGGATCTGCTTGACGTTCATCCGGGTGGGGTCGCTGAAGTCGACGTACTGCTGCAGCTCGGGCGTCACCGGGACCTGTGCCGCAACCATGTCCACCTTGCCCTCGACGAGCGCCGGCAGCAGCATTTCGCGCGGCAGCGGGAAGAAGATCACGCGAGATCTTGTTGCCGGTGCCGGTCTTGAAGTGTGTGTTGAGCCGTTCCTCCATGAGCTGGCCGTACTCGTACGCGATGCCGCGTTGCTTGCCCCGGTCGATGAAATAGAACGTGCGATTGAACGTCACGCCGACCCGGACGGCCCGGCGCTTGACCAGCTCGTCGAGGTCGCCGGTAAACGGCGTCAGCACGGCCTCGCGCACCGAAAGCGGCAGCTGGGTTTCGAGCTCGGAGGGCGGCAGTGGAATCGGGACGTCCGCGATTGGCGGTTTCTGCGCCTGCTTGTCGCCGCCGCACGCGGTGAGTGCCACCACGGCACCGACGAGCAGAACCGCGGTGAGATCGATCCTTGCCTTCATGATTCTCTCCAGCTCCACGTCCGAGGGGTAGTTCGCAGGTCCGCTCCCAATAGGCGGGTCGAGCAGGAATGCCGCAAGGTGTGGCCGCTTGCCCTTTGGGGAATCCCGATCAACGTACCACGTGCGTCATCGCTCGCTGCGCCGACGACGGATGCAGCTGATGGCGACGCCGCTGGCAGTGTCGCGAGGGACACTGCCAGGGCTCGAATCACGATCCATTGTTCGGGAAACGGGGGAACCTGCCCCACGAACCTGCCCACTGAATTGCTAAGTCCAATTGGCCCCGGTGGATTCGAACCACCATTCTCGGATCCAAAGTCCGATGTCCTGCCGTTGGACGAGGGGCCAGTGCGGTCGGGGAAATTTAGTGGGGCGGGAAAGAAGGAGAAGGGAGACGGGAGAGAGGAGACGTGAAAGGCGAGCCAGGCGAAGCTGTCATTCCGAGGAGCGAAGCGACGAGGAATCTCGATCCTTAGGAGTCTGCAAAGGACAGATCGGGTTCCCCTCGCTCTGCTCGGGGCAGGCTCGCCTTCGCTCGGAATGACGCTGCGGCTCCTGGATCAATCGGGAGTTCGTCGCTGCCGTCCCCCTTCCCAATAGGAAGGGGGACAGGGGTTGGCAAGAACGCCTGGGGCCGGGCACCAGTGAGGAACTGGTTGGTCCCAGGGTTCGGACGGTGAAGGCTTGATTAGTTGTCAATAGCAACTATCTTCGCCTTACCCCCAGCCGGCCGGGCCGATGGTCCAAGAAAGCTCAGTCCTCCCTTCAGCACGACGCCGCCCAGCTGTACGCCGCCGCCACCGCCTTCATCCGCATCTACCAGTTCCGGGACCGGGACCAGGCTCTCCGCTTCGGCCTCACCGTGGTCCAGGCCTACACCCTCGACATCCTGCTGGCGACCGGCGGAGTGGGACTAACCCGCCTCGCCCAGGCGTTGCGGCTCGATAAGAGCACCACGAGTCGCGTGGTCTCGGGGATGACGCGGCGTGGCCTGGTCGAATGGTCACGCGCAAAGCATGACCGGCGGGCCAAGGAGATCGTCGCCTCCGGGGAAGGGAAGCGCCGGTACGAGCGCCTGCGCCATGCCATCATGGGAGACAACGCCAGGCTCCTCGCGTCCTATTCGCCGAGCGAGCGACAGGCGGCCATCACCATCCTGCGACAGCTCGCCGATCGCGCCGCCGGCGCAGCACTCAGTCCTAGCCGCGCGATTCAGATGCCTACGATCCCCCAGGAACTCCGCTACGCCGTGCGCTCGCTGCGGCGTTCTCCCTCGTCTCCTGCTTCATCGTGGCGACCCTGGCCATCTGCATCGGCGCGGTGGCCGCGGTCTACTCGGTGGCCGACGTGGTCCTGATCCGCGGACTGCCCTACGACCGGCCGGAGCAACTGGTCTGGATCTCCTCGGTGTCGCCCGACCGGCCCGACCGCCCGTTCACCTCCCGAGTTCATGGACTATCGGGCCCAGGCGCAGAACGGTCCGCATCGGCGGCTACGCCGGCTGGAGCGGAATTCTCGAGGGCCGATCCGGCGCGGTTCGGCTCCAGGGTCTCCGCATGTCCGGTGACGGACTCGCCATCCTCGGTGCGTCACCGAGCGTCGGCCGCCTGCTCACCGCAAGCGACGACGAGCCGGGCGCTCCCAGGGTCATCATGCTCGGCTACGGCTATTGGCGCCGCGAGTTCGGCGGCGATCCGGGAGTCATCGGGCGCACCCTGCTGGTGAGCGGAGAGCGCCACACCATCGTTGGTGTCCTCCCGCGATTCTTCCCGCTGCCGGTCGTGGACGTGGATGCCGTGGTGCCGCTCGACCCCGAGAGCGATCCGCTGCGCCATGAACGCAACTCGGTCAACTTCATCCGGGTCTTCGGCCGAGTATTGCCGCCGGCGACGGCCGCTGCCGCCGATCGTGAACTCAACACTCTGGCCGCCCGACTCAAGAAACAGTTCCCTACCGAGTACGCGGCGAAGGTCGGGGTGAAGGTGACACCGCTCCAGGAGTATCTCGCGACTACGCTCAAGCCGACGCTGGTGATTCTGCTGGCTGGTGTCGCCTTGATGATTGCCGTGGCACTCGCCAATGTGCTGAACCTGCTCCTCGCACGTGCGGTCGGACGTCAGGGCGACACCGCGATCCGCCTGGCACTGGGCGCCTCGAGTCCCCGCATCGCCCTCCAGTTCCTGATCGAAGGGGCACTGCTCGCGACCACCGCGGGTCTGATTGGCACCTGGCTCGCTCACCTCGCGATCTCCTACGGCGCCTCTCACCTCGGCCGCATCGCGCCCCGGATCGAGGAAGCCCGACTCGGCCTGCCGGTGCTGGGGCTCGTGTTCGCTGTTTGTGCGATTGCCGTGGTGCTCTTCAGCCTGGTCTCGATACTCATCGCGCGGACCGCGTCTCCCCAGGTCGTGCTTCAAGGATTGGGAGATCCGGGCAGCGCCTCGCCGGCGCAGGCGAGACTCCGATCCTCATTCGTGGTCGGCGAGGTGGCACTGGCGCTGATCATCACGTCGGCGACGGCGGCGCTGCTGCAGAACCTCGTCACTCTCCAGCGAGTCGAGCTGGGATATCGTCCCGATTCGGTGTTCATCGGCCGAGTGTCGCTGCCGCCGAAGGAGTACCAGACGCCGGCGGACTTGGCTCGGTTCTCCCGTGCGTTCGGCACGGCACTCAACGCTTCGCCCGGTGTAGTGGTCGCCGGCGGGGTTTCCAGCTCGCCGCTCAGCGGCTGGCTGGCCTCGGTTCCCTTCGCTCCGGCCATCGGCGCACCGAGCCTGCGTCGAGACTGGCCCTCGGCGACCTATCGCGCGGTCTCGCCCGGGTACCTCGAGGCCATCGCCGCGCGACGAATTGCCGGGCGGCTGATCCTGGACCGGGACGACGGCACGGCGCCGCCGGTTGCGGTGGTGAATCGTACCCTCGCCGACAAGTACTTCGGGGCGAGCGGGGCAGTGGGGAGGGAGCTCCAGATCGACGACAACAACACCGGGCCGCGGGTGGTGACGATCGTCGGCGTGGTGGACGACCTGCGCGAGCTGGACCTGCGAGGGACCCATCGCTCCCCAGGTGTTCATCGCGATTGAGTCAGATCCATCCCGACGCGGCGTCACTGGCGGTCGCCACCCAGTTCTGGGCGGTGCGCCTTCGGGCGATCCGGCCGCCTTCGAGCCGACATTCCTCAAGACATTGCGCGAGGTGGATCCCACGGTGGGATCGGCGCTGCTCTCGGATTTGCGCTCCTACGTCAACGCGGCGATCGCACCGCGGCGCTTCAGCGTTGGCCTGCTCGCCGACGTTCACCATGATCGCGCTCTTGCTCACGATGCTCGGCGTCTACGGGGTCGCGGCCTACGCCGTGGAGCAGCGGCGCCGAGAGATCGGAGTCCGCATGGCTCTCGGTGCGACCCCATTCGGCATCGTCCGACTGATGCTCGGCTCGCACCCTGCGACTCGCCGCGGATCGGGGTTGTGGTTGGCCTCGTCGGAGCCAGGCTCGCCGGCGGCCTCATGTCGCATCTCATGTTCGGGGTGAGTCCGGGCAGCCCGGCGCTCCTCGCGGTGGTAAGCGGGATACTGCTGGTCACGGCGCTCGTGGCGAGCTGGGTGCCGGGGAGGAGGGCGGCGAGGATCGATGTGTTGAGGGCGCTGGCGGCGGAGCTGAGTCAGAAGGAGATAGGGAGTAGGGGGTAGAGGAAGTGGGCGGTCTGTCATTCCGGAGCGAAGCGAGGAATCCCAATGCACCTACAGTCGACTCAGTAGAGATCGGGATTCTCGTCGCTTCGCCTCGGAATGACAGCTTCGCCTGGCTCCGCTTCCCTTCCTCGCTTTCTCGCCCTCTCCCGTCTTCCCGTCACCCGTCTCCCGCAGTTTGTCGGCTTCCGCCCCTCGTTTCCGATTACTAGACACACAGATCCTACGGCAAGCCAACCAAACCAGATGCATCTGCATCGGTGTCAAGGAGTTAGTTATGGACCAGTCGCTGGTAAATTCGGGCTTCGATATCGAGCTGCTGATCGGCGGGCGGTACATCGCCTACATGCTGCTCTCATTTTCGGAAACGGGCGCCTTGCCGCTCAAGGTGCCGACGGACATAGGGCTGGTTGACGTCTTTCAGCCGGATGACGTCGACCGGCTGTACGAGCCTCATCCGGACGCGATTCCTCTCACCGCTTCCGCCGATTCCTTCAAGACTGAATTGATCTTTGGTCACCCGTCCGGGGCGAACGTCAGGGTAGACGTGGAAGTCTTCACCCGCAACGAGTTCATCTCGGCTTTCGCCAGCTTCGCGCTGATCCATGACACCGATTCCCAAGGGAACCAGACCAATCATCGGCTTCGAATCGAAGTCCTGGCGATCGAGCTGACCCCGGGTCTCCTGGGCCTGCTCATCGCCTCCGGGTCGACCCTGGACAAGATGCTGGAACAGGTGAAGGACCAGGTGGATCGCGACGTCCCGCTGCCCTTCATCGGCGCCGGCAGCGACGTGGCCTCGGTCGCGTTTCGCCAGCTTCCATCGCTCGATGGCGGCCCGGTCGCGATCGGCGTCTACCTGAACCTGCGGCTTCGCAACGGTGGCAACCCCACCGACTTCCTGCCCGACCGGGGGACATCTTCGCCGGGATGAACTTCCTCGAGGACGGGCAGGATATCGCCTTCGCGGTGCGCGACGACTTCTTCAGGATCTATCGGCTCACCAGAAGTTCCTCTTCGCCGAACCGAAGAATGATGGGAGTGGCGAGTTCAAGTTCCCGCTCCGCCGCGACCTGTTCGATCCGACCAGTGAGGAGATCGGCCAGCTGTTCAGCGTCTCGATCGGCCCGGGCATCAATCCCCAGAATGGGCAGCTCACCGGCGAAATCAGCGTCAAGATTCGCGGCGAGTACTTCGTGGACAACTTCTTCGATCCGGATTTCACCTTCACCCTGACGCTGGTCCCCAACTTCGACGACGGGGTCATCACCTGGTCCCACAAGACCGACCTCAGCTCCGATCTGGCGGCGATCCTGTCCTTCCTCGTCGCGGGCTTCGTCGGTCTGATCGGCTATGCCATCGCCTCGGACGTCGTCGCCGATTCACTGGTGGACGAGGACCAGCAGCAGCAGATGTCCCGGTTCCTCGAGTCGCTGCCGACCCAGGTTCTGACCGAGCTGGTCCGCTGGGACCCGTTCTACGCTCACTAAACACCAGATCATGGCGCGGGTGGACGAATGGATCGTGAACGGCAAAGGCATCGCTTTTAGCGGACGCGCGGCACTGGGCAAGGCGACCGAACCGGTTGACCACGTGGTTCTCCGTACCGAAGTCCGCAACAGCCTCTTCGAGATTGAACGCTACGAGTACCGGGTGCGGGATCAGGTCAGAAATGTCATTCCGCGTGATCCATCCCAGACTTTCTCCGCCACCGACCGGCTCAGCTGGGTCCAGAACGCGACCGACCCGGTTCTCTTTGGGCTGACCGACGACGAAATCGTGGCGCGGTTGGACGCGAAGAAGATCATTGGCCGGCAAGACCTCCTGCCCAAGAAGGTCCACCTCGATGATCACAAGATCTTCCGGATGCTCTGCATCACGCCGCTCGAGGTGAAGGAGCAGATCCGGATCGTCGAAAACAGGTTCAAGAGTGAGACCCGGACCCAGATCTCCAACGATCAGGGGCTGCGCTGCGTGAGGAGGCCCGAGTCGAACTCGAGGCCGAGCTCGGCATGCCTCCCACCCAGGCGCAGATCGACGAGCGGTTCCGGCAGAAGCTCGATGCGCTGGTGAAGGAAGCGTTCGATGCCTACAAGGAGAGCGCTCAGTACGAGCAGGATGTCGAAGCGGCGGTGGACGGCATACTCCGCCTCGACATGGCTCCCGAACGAGTACGGGCTATTGCAGCGGCGAGGAATTCTCCAGGTGGTGGGCTTCGACCTGATCGAGCGGCACAATCGCAAGTTCCGCCCCGGGACGACGATCCTCTATTACCGGGACCGTCCCGACTTCGATCCGAGGGATAACCTGCTGAACATGCTGAAGTACGCGGTGGATCACGCGGCGGCGCCGAGCGACCTGGCCCCGTCAGTCCGCCCTTCCCTATTGGGAAGGGGGAACGCGTGAGATCCTAATGAGACGATGTCATTCCGAGAGCGGAGCGACGAGAATCCAGTGCCTACGGGCCGATGAAGGCGGACACTGAGGTTCCTCGCTGCGCTCGGAATGACAGCGCCTCGTCGGACACGGTCCCCCTTCCCAATAGGGAAGGGGACAGGGCTAGGTAGTCCTGACCGCCTCCCACTCTCCGCCAGCAACCTCACCAACGTCGGGAAATCCACCGGCTTCACCAGGTGGTGATCGAACCCGACGTCTTTGGACTTTCGCCGGTCCTCCTCCTGGCCCCAGCCGGTCAAGGCGATCATCAGCATGTCTCGGCCCCAGGGCTGGGCCCGGATGCGGCGGCAGACCTCGAGGCCGTCGAGGTTGGGCATGCCGATGTCGAGGAGGACGACGTCGGGACGCAATGCCTCTGCCACCTCGATCGCTTCGAGTCCCTCGTTGGCCGTGTGTGCCTCGTTGCCCGAGATCTTGAGCAGCATGGCGAGCGAAGAGGCCGCATCGGTGTTGTCATCCACCACGAGAATGCGACGAGGCTTCGCCGCCGGCATGCTCTCCGGCACCACTCCATTGCTCGGCAGCGGCGCGCTCATGACCGGGAGCCGAACCACGAACTCGCTCCCCTGCCGGGTCCCTCGCTATGGGCGGTCACGCTCCCGTCATGCATCTCGACCAGACGCTTGACCAGCGTCAGGCCGAGGCCGAGGCCCCCGCGCGATCCTTCGCCGCTCTGCTCGATCTGGGTGAACATCTCGAAGACGCTGGTGAGCCGGTCGGAAGGGATGCCCACGCCGTTGTCTTTCACCTTCACCAGAACCTCGCTCCCCGCTTGCTCAGCCGTCACCGAGATCCTGCCTCCAGGCGGCGTGTACTTGCATGCGTTGTTGAGCAGGTTGCCGAATACCTGGGCCAGGCGGGCGGGGTCGGCTTCGAGATAGATCGGCCCTGAGCGGCAGGGTCACCTTCATCTGATGGCCCTGGAGACTCAGCCTGTGGCAGGGAAGCCTCGACGGCCTGGCCGATGATCCGCGCCAAGTCCACCCGCTCCTGGCTGAGCGCGATCTTGTTGTGGGTAATGCGGCTCACGTCGAGCAGGTCATCTACCAGCCGGACCAGCTGTCCCAGCTGGCGATCCATCGTATCGACGGTTTCGTCTACTCCATTGCCGGTATCAGCCGGTGCGCTTGATGATCTCGAGCGTGCTGCGGAGCGGCGCCAGCGGACCTCGAAGTTCGTGGCCAGCAGGGCCAGGAATTCGTCCTTGCGACGATCCGCCTGCTTGAGCTCGGCCAGCAGGCTGTGAATCTTCTCCTCCGCCTTCTTACGGTCCGTGATGTCCCTCGCGGTCTTCGAGGCTCCCACGACCTTCCCTGATTCATCGACCACCGGCGATACAGTCAGCGAGATGTGAATGTGCTGGCCGTCCTTTCGGAGCCGGACGGTTTCGAAGTGTTCGACCCGCTCACCGGCCCGGATGCGGCGCAGGATCTCCTTCTCTTCGTCCTGCCGGTCAGGAGGGATAATGATGGTGATGTGACGGCCAATCGCTTCCGCGGCCGGGTATCCAAAGAGCCGCTCCGCCGAGGCATTCCAGGTCTGAATGATCCCGTCCACCGTCTTACTGACGATGGCGTCGTCGGAGGACTCGACGATGGAGGCGAGGAGACGAGCAGGACGCTGGGAGGTTCGCATGGCCTCCCGAAACCAATGATGATGGAGCAGGTGATGAGGTACGCGGTGAGCCCGACGAGAGTGGGCATATCGAAGACGAGTTCACCGCGCGGCGCCATGAAAAGGTAGGAACAGGCGAGGTACCCGAGGAGCACGGCGACCAGTGCGGGGCGCCAGCCGCCGATCCAGACCCCGAACGCGACGGCGCCGTAGAGCGTCACCAGCGGCAGCGAATCGCCCAGGATGGGGTCCAGCAGCCAGCGGAGCAGCACGACCGCCGCGAGCGCAATCAGCGTCAAGACGTACGTGAAACCGGGTCTACGCACTAAACCTCCGGACCAAGGACCGCAGCACTGAGAGGTGAGAAATAGGAGGTATTGTCATTCCGAGCGTAGCGAGGAATCCCAGTCTGGACGAGCCGGCAAGGATACATCGGGATTCCTCGCTTCGCTCGGAATGACAGCTTTATCGTTCGAGTCCCTGCTTCTCCCGTCTCCCTTCTCCCTTCTCCCTTCTCTCTCCCATCTCCCTTCTCCCGCTCCCCCACTACCCACCACCCACCATCACAGCCACCACATCCCCGAACTTCCTCCCCAACATCATCACCGCATCATCGCGCACTCCCGTCGGTCTTATAAACCGCAAACACCGCCGAACCTGACCCGCTCATCCGGCACACCAGGGGATGGCGTTCTTGCGAGGGCCTCGAATGCCTGCCGGATCTCTGGATGATGGCCGAAGACAGCCGATTCGAAATCATTTCCGGCGAGGCGGCCGATGTTGCCCCAGCTCGAGAGGCTGTCGTGATCCATCGCGATCGCGCCCCGTCGTCCGGCATCATGGTGTGCCGCGTCTACCCAGCGATACGCCTCCGCGGTCGAGACACCGACCTTGGGGATCAACAACATTCCGGGCGCCGGTGGAAGCGGTGGCAGCCGCAACATCCGCTCCCCCGACCCCAGGCCAGTGCGAGCCCGCCGCCTGAGATGAAGAACGGCACGTCGCTGCCGAGTTTAGCCGCGAACTGAAGCAGCTCGTGACGGGGCACTGCGTCTGCCGCGAGCTGATTGACTGCCAACAAGGACGCGGCTCCATCACTCGAGCCACCGCCTAGCCCGGCTCTGACCGGAATCCTCTTGGTCAGAGTGAGTCGGACACCAAACTTCCTGCCCGTTGCCTCGAGTACCATTTCCGCGGCTCGAACCGCGAGGTTCTGCTCCGCTGGTCCAGTATCGGCCCCGACGACCTCCAGCGCAACCGATCCCCTCCACGCGCTCCGCGCGTAAAGTATCGGCCAGGCTGATGCGGCAGAACAGGGTCTCCAGGCTGTGGTAACCGTCGGATTCTCGGGCAAGGACGCGCAACAGCAGGTTGACCTTGGCGTGCGCCGCCAGCTCTACGGTCGAGGTCACCCCGGAGATCTCCGGAGGTCGCGGAGCCCGATGTTGGTGCGGGCCACCGACCAGGCGCCGAGCAGGGTGATGGGGATGAAGGTGGTGATGTGGTAGCTGAAGGCGTAGGTCGCGGCCAGGCTGGCATCAACGTGGTAGAGCCCGAGGACCGCGATGATCGGCGCCTCGAAGACGCCGACGTATCCCGGCGTCGAGGGAACCGCGATGCCGAACATGATGAGACTCTGCATCAGCAGCGCGCCCGCGAAACTGACCTCGATGCCGAAGGCCGCGAACATCACATAAAAGGAAAGGGCACTCAGCCCCAGATTGCCAGGGACCAGAGAATCACTCCAGAATGCGCACCGAGCGACTGAAGCGCCGAGAGTCCCTGGCGGATGCCTTCGATGATGGTGACCAGCCGGTCGGCCAGTCCTTTGAAGGGGACCAGCTTCCGGATGGTGGCTTCCGCGGCTTTGGGGAACGCTACCACGGCTCCCGCGAGCGCGAGGCCGGCCACCGCGGCGACCCCACGAGGGTCGCGAGCCGTCCCATGTGTACGCCGCCGACTTCCGCGTCAGCCGGCAGACCGGCCAGCAGCAGGCCCAGGCCGAGGAAGAATCCGACGGTGAGCGCGTCGAACATCCGCTCGACCGCGATCGAGCTCAGGGCCGCGGTGAACCGCACGCCGGCAAGCCGCGTCGCCGCGAAGGTCCTCACCACTTCTCCGATCCTGAGCGGCAGCACGTTGTTCGCCATGAAGCCCATCGCGATCGCATGCCAGAGGGGACCCGGTGGAAGCCGGCTCCCGTCCTCCGCGCGGAGCAGGAGCTGCCAGCGGAAGATGCGAAGCACGAAGGTGAGCGTCGCCATGACGACGCCCACGATGATCGGAAAGAGCCGAGCCTCCTCAGGTGAAGGAGGACCTCGGCGAAGTTCACATCCTTGAGCGACCACCACAGCAGCGTCGCGGAAACGACGATACCGAGGAGAGCCTGCCAGACCGGCGGGCGTCGGGTGACGGGTGGGGACGACAAGTGCGACTACTCGACCTGCGCCAGATCCACGAGGTCGAGCAGTTCCTCGACGAGGGGCCGTAAGACTGCGCCGGCCGCATGGGACGCCATTGCCTCCCGGATCTCCAGTCGCACGGCGGCGGCGCGAGTGAGTGCACTGCGGCCCCGGTAGCAGATCGCAGCGATGTCGACGACGGCTGGTTCTTCGGCGGCTCGCGCGAGAGGGGCCGTCGGACGCGGAGCAGGGGCAGGGCTGCCGCCGGCACAGCTGCGGCCGCTGGCGCAGGCGCAGCGCGCGGTGTCGGCTTGATCAGCTCCTCGATCGAGGCTCCATTGAGCCCGTTCTCGGCGACCAGCCGGTGGTACTTGAGCAGGCTCGCGAGGATACCGGCGTCTTCCGCGTCCGGGGCGGCTTCGTCGTCGGGGGCGAGGGCCTCGATGGGGACGACGTCTTCTTTGGCGGCGACCGAGGCGACAGGGGGTGGGGCGACAGGCGACGGGCGACCGGCGACACGGCGACGGAGTCGCGGCGCTGCCGCGGGAGCCCCATGTTCCGAACATCCTGCGCCAGCGTGGCCAACGCCTCAGCCAGGCCGGTCCTCCCACCCGATTCGCTCACGGCCCGCAGCTTGGAGCCGACCGCGCGAAGAATTGCCGCGAAGCGGCGATGCTGTGATGCCGCGCTCCCATCGCCGATCGCGCTCCGCGTCGCGGCTGAGATGCTGTCGAGCGCCTCGGCGAGCGCATGATCGGTTACATCGTGGCTCAGGATCTGGAGCACGCCGGAGAGCGAATGCAGCCGGAGACTCTGCATCGTGGGAGATGTCGCCCGCTCCAGTTCATCCGGCTGCCTGGCAGAGATGCTCACCCCGGCTCACCAGCTCGGCTGCAACCATCTCGACTCGCGGTGCCACCTGGGGCGCCGTGCCGCGACTGACCACTCCCGGTTCGCCATCGGGGAACAGGGTCTCGATCGGGACCACCGCGGTCTGCGGTGGCTCGGCCTTGAGCAGGAGTGCTGCGAACTCCCGGCACTCCGTCGCCTCGGGATCAGGCTTTCCTTGCTCGGCCACGTCGCGCGCGGAGCGGGCCAGTGCCTGCGCCGCGGCGGCGAGCAGTTCGCTGAGCAGAGAACCGGCGGTGCCGCTCAGCGCGTTGCTACTGCGCTCGACGCCATCGAGGATTTCGGCGAGGGGAGGGAAGTCAGAGAGGGCGGCGAGACCACGCAGCGGCTGCATCCGGCGCAGCACCGCCTGCATCGGTTCATGCCCGGCAGACGAGCTGCGCAGTGATCGCGAGGCCTGGTCCAGCGCGCTCGCAACCGTCGCCGCCTCGCGCGCAAGAAAGGCGCGGACTCCCGCCTCGCTCACCCCGCTGATGCCACCCGAACCGGGACCCGCCATCGCCTCGAGCCGCATCGCGAGCCGTTCGGCGCGACCACTGTCGTCCGGCGTCCACTTGGTCACGTGGTGGACCAGGTCCCGCATCTCATCCACGGCCGCGGCGACCAGCGTCGCCGTCTCCATGTCCCAGGGCCGTCGCCCATCTCGATAAGCGCGAAGCACGTGCTCGAGGCCGCTCGCTGCGCGGGCGATGAGGTGCTGGTTGGCCATGAGCGCGCTGCCACGAAGAGCGCGGGCGTATCGCACCAGCTCGTCGGGTCGCGGCGCGGTACCATGGGACACCAGTACACCAAGCCGCTCGAGATACTCGCCGGCTTCGTGCGAAAAGAAGTCGTCAATACCGAGCGGCTGGGTCATCGCGGACTCGGGTGAAGGCTCAGACTCTGGTAAAGGCGAAGGAGAAACACCCTAAGTGTAGGAATCCCCAGCGTTTCGGTCAATTCGCCGGACCGCTACCGGGGACCAGCCGCCGCATCTCGCTTACCGCTTCCTTCATCCCGGTGAGAATCGCCCGGCTCATCACGCTGTGGCCGATGTTGAGCTCCTCGATCGACTGAACCGCGGCGACCGGCGCGACGTTAAGGTAGGTGAGGCCGTGACCCGCATGAACTGCCAGACCGATGCCGGCGGCGTGGCGGGACGCGTCCTTGAGCTGTTCCAGGGCGGCAGGGCCCTGGCGCCAGGTGTGGGCGTAGCGCCCGGTGTGCAGCTCGATCGCGGGAACGCCGAGTTCGCGGGCGCGGTCGATGGTCTCGCGGGTAGGGTCAATGAAGAGGCTCACGCGGCAGCCGGCCCCCGTCAGCCGATTGATGGCTTCGATCAGTCGGGGATCCTTCCGGGAGAGATCGAGTCCGCCCTCGGTGGTGATCTCTTCCCGGCGTTCCGGCACCAGCGTCGCCTGGAACGGTTTGAGCCGGCAGGCCAGGCCTACGATCTCGGAACTCGAGGCCAGCTCGAAGTTGAGCACGGTGCGAACCGAACGGGCCAGGCGTTCGAGGTCTTTGTCCTGCATGTGGCGCCGGTCTTCCCGCAAGTGGGCCGTAATGCCATCGGCGCCAGCGGCTTCGCAGAGCTCGGCGGCCGCCACCGGGTCCGGTTCGTCGGTCTTGCGCGCTTGGCGCAGGGTCGCGACGTGATCGACGTTGATGTATAGACGCATGACGGTTGATCGAGGCCCCGCGCTCGTTTAATTTGCGCCACTCTTTTGAGGGAGCGCGCCCGCGTGAGATCGCCAGCGATGGTCTGCCTGATAACGCTACTCGTCGGATGCGGCGGCGGTGGCAGCCCGGCATCTCCGGCACCCGGCAACTCGGCCGATAGCCCGGAGACAGCGGTCAAGAACTTCATGCAGGCGATCGCCGACAGCAATATCACCCGGATGACGCAGCTCTGGGGCACAGCCAAGGGTCCGGCCGCGGAAACCAAGAAGCCGGACGACTACGAAAAGCGGATGGTCATCACGCAGCTGTACCTGCGCGGTGCGGCGTACCGGATCATTCGGGTGGACCCGGTCACCGACGATCCGACGCGGAACCTGGTGACGGTGGACCTCAATCGGGGCGAATGCACCAAATCGGTGCCGTTTACGGTGGTCAACACGGGCAGCAGCTGGATCGTAAATCAGATTGACCTGAACCTGGCCGGGACGCCGGTGCGGCCCTGCGAGCCGTCGGTGCCCGAGGAAGGGAAGCCCTGATCAGTCGGTAAGCTCGATCAGGATCCCCGAGGTGCTCTTGGGGTGGACGAACGCCACGCGGCGCCCACCCGCACCCGGACGAGGTTGCTGATCCACGAGCTGGTAGCCGGCGCGGCGGCAGGAATCGAGGGCTTCGTCCAGATCGGGGACCCGGTAGCAGATGTGATGGATACCGGGACCGCGTTTGGCCAGGAACCTGGCAACGGGACTATCGGGGGTGCGGGGCTCCAGGAGCTCGACCTCGGTGTCGCCGAAGTGCAGCGAGACGATCATCGCCCCATCGGACATTTCGGGGCGGCCGGGGGCCAGACCAAGGATCTCGGTATAAAAGGTAAGGGCTGCGGTGATGTCCTCCACCGCGATGCCAACATGGGCGATCCTGGGGCTGGATATCAGGAGCCTCCCGGGGAGGATATCACACGGCGTGTCCGGCCTGCGGGGCGGGCGCAAGTATCCGGTATTGGAAAGGATCATAACGAATGTCGAGCAGCAACGTCACGCATGTAACCGATGACTCGTTCGCCGCCCAGGTGGAGCAGAACGAGGGCCTGACCCTGGTGGACTTCTGGGCCGCCTGGTGTGGACCCTGCGTCGCCATCGCTCCGGCCATCGACCAGCTGGCGGATGAGCTGGTCGGCAAGGTGAAGATCGCCAAGCTGGACACCGATGCCAACCAGCGGACCGCCATCCGGTTCAACGTGCGGTCGATCCCCAGCATCCTGTTCTTCGTGAACGGCAAGCACGTGGACACGGTGGTCGGCGGCCACCCGTCCAGCATCAAGAACGTGCTCACCGGGAAGATTCAACAGCATAGCGGGGAGACGGTGAAGAAGTAACTGAGTACCGGACTGAGTACCGAGTACCGAGTGGTGGAAGTGAGGGTGAGAAGGAAGAAGAGGTGGGTAGGAGGCCAGCTGAGCCTGGCATTCCTGCCCACCTTTCTTGTCATTGCGAGGCGCGCATGCGCCCGAAGCAATCTCTCCCAGTGTCCTTACCAAGACCTCTGTCGTAGCGTTGTGGCCAGGTTGGTGGTTGAGATTGCTTCGGTCGCTGCGCTCCTCGCAATGACCGAAGCCGTTCACCCCTCTCCCCGCCTCCACTACTTTTCCCTCATGGCCGCCACGCTTTACGTCGTCGCGACGCCGCTGGGCAACCTGGGTGACTTGACCCTCCGCGCCCGCGAACTGCTCCGCACGGTAGATGTGGTGGCCGCCGAGGATACTCGCAGGGTTCGGGGACTCCTGAGCCACCTCGATGCCCATCCCAGGGTCCTGAGTTTCCACGCCCACTCTCCGGTGCGCCGGCAGGAGACCCTGCTCGAAATCCTCGGCGAGGGGCGCTCGGTTGCCCTCGTGACCGATGCCGGGACACCGGGCATCAGCGATCCCGGTGCCGAGCTCGGTGGCCGTCGTGCGCGAAGCCGGCTTTCCTGTCGTCCCCCTGCCAGGACCATCTGCCGTCGGGACTGCGCTCTCAGCCGCCGGGCTTCCCGCGGATCGCTACCTGTTCCTCGGCTTTCTCCCTCGCAAAGGGAAGGAACGCGCCCGCCTCTTGCAGCAAGCCTTGTCGTCGGAATGGACCGTGGTGTTCTACGAGGCGCCGAGCCGGCTGACCGAATTGCTGGGCGACGTGGCGAAGCAACAGCCGGAGCGCCGCGTGGTGGTCGCCCGGGAGCTGACCAAGCTTCATGAGGAGTTCAGGGCCGGAACCGCCACCGAGACGCTCGCGTACTATGAAGGCACTCCACCCCGTGGCGAGGTCACCGTTGTTCTGGAAGGGAACGGCAAGCCGGTCGAGCCGCTCTCGTCCGACGACGTTGCCGCTCGCGCCGTCCGGCTCCTCGCCGAAGGGCTCACCCGTAAGGCCGCGGTGCAGCAGCTTATGAAGGAAACGATGATCTCGCGGAACGAGGCGTACCGGATCGTGATGGAGACGCCGTGATGAGCGGCTCGGCGGCTCGGCGGCGTACGCGGCTCGGCGGCTCGGCGGCTCGGCGGCTCGGTGATTGGCTGTTGGCGCTCCTGCTTGGAACGACGGCATCGCTCGAGGCGCAGGCGGCGGGGAGTCGCCTGCCGGGCACCATGACGATCGGGCGCCTGCACTACGACGGTGGGGGGACTGGTACGCCAATCCTTCCAGCCTGCCCAATCTCCTCGCCGCGATTGCGTCTCGTACCTCGCTCCGGGTCGCGCCGAAAGAACGCGTCGTTACCCTGAGCAGTGACGATCTGTGGGATGTCCCGTACATCCATATGACGGGGCACGGCAACGTCCACTTCAGCGACCAGGACCTGGAGCGGCTGCGGCGCTATCTCCGCCAGGGCGGATTCCTCCATGCGGACGACAATTACGGCATGGACCAGTCCATCCGGAGAGAACTGGCTCGGCTCTTCCCCGATCATCCCCTGGTCGAGGTGCCGCTGAATCACCCGATCTATCACCTGATCTACGATTTTCCCAAGGGCGTCCCCAAGATTCATGAGCACGATGGCAAGCCGGCCCAGGGCTTCGGCATCTTCCTCGATGGCCGGCTGGCGGTCTATTACACGTACCAGTCCGATTTGGGCGACGGCTGGGAGGACTTCGAAGTCCATCATGATCCACCGGAGAAACACGAGGCTGCGCTGCGAATGGGAGTGAACCTCTTCGCCTACGCTGTGGGGTACGGCGGGTGACCGGCTTCGCCCACCGCGCAGGCGCTGCACCGCCTGGCCCGGCCGCTCAAGCGCCTCGACGGCCTGGCGTGGCTGGGCTTCGGCCTGGGTGGTGCGCTCCTCGTCCTGGGGCTCCTCTCCTGGGCGGCGCGACTCGGCTGGTACCAGGAACCGACGTGGGTGCTCACGGCCTGGGCTGCGGCGAGCGGTGTCGCTCTCGCGATGCTGGGTCGTGGTTGGCGGAAGCACCGCGAGTTGACGGCTCGGCAGGTCGCGGGGTGGCTCGAGGACCGGGGACACCGGCGCGGGTCGCTCACTGGGCACCTGGATGATTCGGTAGCAGGAACCAGTTCGGAGCTACGCCAACTGGCCGATCAACGCTCCGCGACGGCTCTTCAGAATCTCGCGGAGCAGGAACTGCTTCCTTATCACCAGAATTTTCAGCGTCGAGCAATGCAGGGTGGTGGCGCGGTGTTGGCCGGACTGACTCTGCTCTGGTCGGCTGGGCCCACTCACGGCCCCGCGGCCCTCTTGTTCAAGCCTCCGCGCGGCCTGGAGCGCCGCCACTGCGCCGGTTCAAATCAGCCTTTCGCAGGATGAGGCCGATCGCGGCGCAACAATTCAGGTCTCGATGCAGGCCCTGGGTCGGCGTCAGGCGATTCTCTGGACCCGGGCACCGGGAGAAGTGTGGCGCGGACAGGGGATCAAGCTCGATTCACTCGGGATGGCCACGAGAGACATCGGTCCGCTCGAGTCCGACCTCTTTCTCCGCCTCTACCAGCGGCGGCCGTGGCTCCGACACCCTCCAGGTCCATATCCGGATTCCCGCCTTCCTCGGCCGGCTCGCGGTAACCGCGCGCTATCCGTCATATCTGGGCCTCGAGGACGAGCCGATCTCCACCGACGGAGACACGGTCTACGTGCCCGCGGGCACCCGGCTGGAGACGCGGGGCGAAGCGACCGCTGACTTGAGCGACGCGAGCTGGAGCGCCGGCGGGTATCGCGCCTCGCTCACTACCAACGGACCGAAGTTCGTGGGTGTCTTCACGCCGAGCGGCACTCGCCGGTACACCCTGGATCTGGCGACTGCATCGGGTCAGCCGTTGTCGGGAGACACGGTTCGCATGGCGATCGTGGCGGTTCCCGACAGCGTACCGCGCGTCGAGCTGCCGGTTCCCGGAGTGGACACGGTGGCGCCACTCTCCCTTCGAGTTCCGCTGGTCGTCGATGCCCAGGACGATCACGGGGTGCGAAGTGTCGTCATCGAGAGTCGCCGCATCAGCCGGCTGGGATTCGCCGATCCGCCTGCGACCGAGATCATCCCGCTCCCCGAGGCCGATCAGCAGCGCGCCATCGTCGGATTCGAGCTCGATCTGAACCAGCGTGGTCTCCTGCCTGGCGACACCATTCGCTATTTCGTCACCGCCGCCGACAACGCTCCGGAGCCCAACCAGGCTCGCTCGAAGGAGTTCGTGCTGCGTCTCCCCACCCTGAGCGAGGTGCGCCAGGCGACACGGCAGGCTTCGGAATCCGTCTCGGGACGCATAGACAGTCTCGCCGCGGCGAGCCGGCAGCTGGAGCGGGCAACCGAGGATCTTTCTCAGGAACGTCCCCGCAACCAGGCCGACAACGCCGAGGCCGGCAGCACCAACGAGTCTTTGTCCTTCGAGGCCGCGAAGCGAGCCGAAGCGGTAGCAGCCTCTCAGGAACAGCTGCAGAAGCAACTCGAAGAGGTGAAGAGCGCCATCGAGACGCTGGAAAAGAGCGCTCAGGCCGCGGGACTCGCCGATCCGGAGTGGCAGAAGCGCCTGGAGGAAATCCGGGAGCAGCTGGATCGTGCGTTGACGCCCGAGCTGAAACAGCAGCTCGCCGAGTTGCAGAAGGCGCTCAAGGATCTGGATCCCGAGAAGACCCAGGAGGCGCTGAAGGATCTGGCGAAGGCGCAGGAGGAGATGCGCGAGGCGCTGGAGCGGAGCAAGGAACTGTTCCGTCGCGCGGCGCTCGAGGGCGATCTCGCGAACCTGACCGCCGAATCGAAGGAACTGTCTCAGGCGCAGCAGCAGTGGAACCAGCAGGTGGAGACCGCCGACTCGACGCGTTCGGCCGCGGAAGAAGCGGCCCTCGCGGCACGGGCCGATTCGCTCGCCGCGGCGCTGGAGAAGACCGGTGAGCAGCGCTGTCCCAGGAAGGACGCCAGGAGGCCATGCAGCAGATGGCCGAACGCGCGCGTCTCAGCCGGCAAGCAGATGAAACAGGCCCGTCAGTCGGCATCCGCCGGGACAGCGGAGTCAGGCGAAACAGCAGGGACAACGCGCCTCGGAGGAGCTGGACCCGCTGAGCGAAGATCTGCAGGAGCAGAGGAAGAACCTGGCCCAGCAGTGGCAGGCCGACGTGGCGCAGGCGCTCGATCGCTCGCTGGCGGAGACGAGCCGCCTGGCCGAGGCGCGAGCTTGACGTGAACGAGGCGCTGCGACGCGGCGATGCCTCGGCCGAGGTGCGCGCGGAGCAGGGGGCGTTGGAGGAAGGTGTTGACCGGCTGCTGGACCAGGTGAAGGAAATCAGCGGGAAGAACGCGCCTGGTCTCCCAGCAGAGCGCCGTTGCTCTCGCGGCCGCCAGGACCAGATGCGGCGTGCGCGCGACGCGCTGGCCAATGCGGCGCCCAACGCGCGCGAAGGGTGCCGCCCGCACCGGTGAAGCGGTCGATGCGCCTCAATGCCGCCTCCTACAGCCTGCTGCGGAGCAAGAGTGCGGTAGCAGGGCGCCGGATCCGGCTCCGGATTGGCCGAGGCGCTGGAGCAGATGAATCAGATGGCATCGCAGCAAGGCCAGTTGAGCCAGCAGGCCGGTGGCATGCTCCCGATGCCGGGAGGAGCCGGCGCGATGCAGGAGCAGATCCGGGCGCTCGGCGCCCAGCAGCGCGCCGCTGGCCGAACGGTTGGAGCGGATGCGGGCCGGCGGCAATCTCCCGGGCACCGCCGAGATGGCGGACGAAGGGAAAGACCTGGCTCGCCGCCTCGAGGCCGGCCGACTCGACCGGCAGACGGTGGAGCGGCAGGAACGCCTGTTCCGCCGCATGCTCGACGCCGGACGCACTCTGCAGGGACAGGACGAGGACGAGGAAAGGAACGGCAGAGCACGACGGCGGGAGACGACAGCGTCCATCTGCCTCCCGCGTTGCGTTCTCTGCTTCAGGGCAACGACGCGGCGCTGCGGCTCCCCTCCTGGGAGGCGATGCAGAACCTGAGTCCGTCGGAGCGGCGGATGGTGGTGGAGTACTTCAGGAGGCTGTCGGAGCAGGGTGGAAGGTGAGCGGTGAGCGGTGAGCGGTGAGACGGTGAACTGCATCTGAACCGGGCACCACCGTCTCGTTTCCGCGCTCGCTCACCGCTTACCGCTTACGCTGTTGGTACTCCTCCTCCCTCATCCCCGGAGAGGTTTGGGCTCAGGGCGAGTCTCTCACCCGCGCCTTCGATCTCCGAACGCCAGCGGCAGTTTCGCCCAGGCGGCGGATCTGTATCGTTCGGTTCTCGCAACCAAACCCGGTGAAGTGTCAGCTCCTCCCGGGCCTGGAGCGCTCTCTCGTTCCACTGAATCGTCTGCCGGAGATTCTCCCGCAGGTCGCGCCGCGCTCGCGGCCAATCCGACCGCGGCTCCGATCTACGGCGTTGCTCTCCGCGCCTACTCCGCGGCCAATCAGCTCGACAGCCTGGAATCGGCCGTGGCACAGTGGGCCAAGGTCGCGCCAGGCGACGAGACACCGTTCCGGAGTGGGGCGCGGCGGCGCTGGCGCGACACGATCGTTCGACGGCGCGGAAGGCCTACACCATGGGGCGGGAACAGCTCGGCCGTCCTGATGCGCTGGCTGCCGAAGTCGCGCAGCTCGCGGTCATCGGACGAGGATTGGAGCAGAGCCGCCAGGAATGGGCTCGCGCCGCCAAGGCCATGCCGGGATACCGCCCTTCGGCGATCAGCTCGCTCTCCGAGGCGCCGAAGAAGGCTCACGACGACATCCTGAAGCAGCTGGACAAGGAAGATTCTCCTGAGGCCACTCGGCTCTCGGTTGCCCTCCGCGCCCGCTGGGGAGATCCGCTCGGCGCCTTCAACTCTCTCATGGAGAATCTCCCGGAAGCTTCGGCGCCGGCGATCGAGCGCTGCAACAGTTCCTGGAACAGGCCAAGACCCAGAGCACGCCCGACGCATACAAGGCGCAGGGAAGGGCGCTCGAGGAGTTGGCGGAACGCTGGTCCGGCGCGCCGCAGAAGGCCCGCTTTCGTCTCGATGCCGCTCGCGCCTACGCGAGCGCCGGCGACCGCGCTTCGGCCCGGCGGATGCTGACGATGATCGCGGAAGATCCGGTGAACGCGCCGACCGTGACCGCGGGAGCCTCCGCGACCCTGGTCGGGCTCCTGGTAGACGAAGGCAAGCTCGACGAAGCGTCAAGCGGCTGGAGGAGTACCGCAACCTGCTCCCGGTGGATGAGTACCAGGAACTGAGACGGCAGATCGCGCTGGGCTATGGGCGAACCGGTGCGCCCGATCGCGGGTTGGCGTTGCTCACCTCGGACAGCACAGTAGAGGGAATGGCTGCGGTAGGGCGCATTCAACTCTATCGTGGCGACATCAAGGGAGCATCCGAAGCGCTTCGGGCCGCCGGCCCGTTTGCCGGTGACCGGGCTCGAGGCGACGGAACGCACCGCTTTGCTCGCTGTACTCCAGCCGATCGAGGCCGAGTCGCTTCCGGCACTGGGGTCCGCATTCGCGAAGCTCGATTCAGGCGACAGCGTTCATGCCGCAGCCGCATTCGAGAAGTTGGCCACGGATCTGCCTCCGACAGGCGGTGGCGCCGAGCTGAAACTGCTGGCGGGACGGATTCAGGCGGCGCAGAAGCAGCCGGTCGCGGCCGAGCAGCTCTTTCGGGCGGCGATCGTGAAAGACGCTCCCGCTACGGCAGCCGCGGCATCACTGGAGCTTGGTCGCCTGCTGATGGACCAGGAGCGCCCTTCCGAGGCAGCCATAATGCTGGAAAGGATGATCCTGGATTATCCCACGAGCGCCCTCGTTCCTCAGGCGCGACGGCTGCTCGATCAGGCGCGAGGAGCGACGCCGAAGACATGAAGCGGCGAGAATTCCCTGAGAACGGCAGGCCGGGGCGGGCATGGCGGGAGTGGCGGGCACCTGGCTCGGCTCAATCCCAACCTTCCCGCGGAGAGCCGCCCCGTGGTACCTGATTCCCATGGACGACGTACAGTCGGATCACCTCAAGGCGTACGGGGTGACCTATCGCGTCCTCGGAGCGGGGCAGCCGGGCGGAATGGTTCCTCAACTATCGCGGCGGATCGTTCCTGGTTCCGGGTGAGGTCGGCGACCGATCGGGACGCGGCGCTGGCCGGGCGTGACGCTGGAGCCGCTCGACGAAGGCCGGCTGCTCGTCGATCCGGGCCGAGATCCAGCAGGAGCAACATGGACGCGGTGCCGCTCGAGAAGGCCGCCCAAGGTCGCGGTGTACGTCACCGCCCAACGCCTCGCCGTGGGACGACGCGGTCACCATGGTGCTCAGCTACGCCGGCATCACGCTTCGAGAAGATCTGGGACCCGGAAGTCGCCACCAAGGCGGCTCAAGACGTACGACTGGCTGCACCTCCACCACGAGGACTTCACCGGCCAGTACTCCAAGTTCTTCCTGAACTACTCCGGCGCGCCCTGGCTCGCCGACATGGTGCAGCGCAACCAGGCGACGGCCACGGCAGCTCGGCTTCCCCAATGTGCCGGCGGAGAAGCGGGCGGTAGCTCAGGAGATCCGGGCATTCGTGGATCGCGGCGGTTTCCTCTTCGCGATGTGCACCGCGACCGAGACGCTCGACCTGGCGCTCGGCCAGTGCCAACACGCGACATCGCCGCGTCCTACGCCGACGGGACGCCGATGGACCCCGACGCCGCGAGCCACATGCGACTGGAGCCAGACGCTCGCCTTCCAGAATGCGCAGCTGGAGCTGAGCCCCAGATCGTACCGGCGCTTCTCCGACATCGACGGCCACCAGGTCAACTCCCCGGAGCGCCGCCAGCCGCTCGGGCGCCTTCAAGCTGTTCAGCTTCAGCGCCAAGATCGATCCGGTGGCCACGATGCTGGTGCAGAACCATCGCGACGTGATCCCCGACTTCTACGGTCTCACGACGTCATTCACCAAACGCACCCTGAAGCCGGCCGTGACGGTCCTGGCGGACGAGACCGGCGCTCCGTGGGTCAAATACATCCACGGCGAGCTGGGCCAGGGCACCTGGACCTTCTACGGCGGCCACGACCCGGAGGACCCGCAGCACCAGATCGGCGACCCGCCCACCGACCTCTCCCTCCATCCCGCATTCGCCGGGCTATCGGCTGATTCTGAACAACGTGCTGTTTCCCGGCGGCGAAGAAGAAGGAGCTCGAAGACGTAACGTTAGCCGTCAGCCAATCAGCCGTCAGCGCTGATCGAAGTCACCTCATCCCAGGGGCGTAGCGACGGGGATCCTAATCAACCTGCGCTTAGCGTCTGGCCAGGAGGCTAGGTCCCTCGCTGCGCTCGGGATGACGTGTCTGCTGCTGGCAGCGGCTGACCCAGTCGGCTGACGGCACCGACGTGACTGACAGCAAGGCGACTAAATTCCGCCTACCAATGCCTCGCATCCCCCACATCTCTCCAAGCCGCACTACGCCACCGAAATCGCCGCTGCCGGCGGTCGGGAGGTCTCCTTCGTCGCCCAGGTGCGACAAGACGGCGACATCACCGCCGTCCGGGCCGTGGCGCGCGGGACGGTGGAGATGGTGCTGGCGCTGCCGGGCGTCGGCGCAGCGGGGGAGATGCTGCTCCACAATCATCCCAGCGGTGTGCTGGAACCGTCCATCGCCGATCTGAGTGTCGCCGCACGGCTGCACGACGGGGGCGTCGGCTTCGGCATCATCAACAACAGCGCGACCGCGAGCTCTACGTCGTGGTCGAGGTGCCCAAGGGACGGGCGCAGCAACAGCTCGATCCGCTTCGACGTGGTGAACACGCTGGGAGAACGGGGTCCCGTTGCTCACTGCATGGGACAGTACGAAGATCGGCCGCAGTCAGCGTGACATGACCGCCTACATCACCGATGCCTACAACGAGGGCGGCGTGGTCCTGCTCGAGGCCGGTACCGGGGTAGGGAAGTCGTTCGCTTATCTGGTTCCCGCGCTGGCGTGGGCGCAGGCCAACGGCGAGCGCACGGTCGTGAGCACGAACACGATCAACCTCCAGGAACAGCTGGTCGGGCAAGGACCTGCCGCTTCTGCGGCACGCGCTGCTCGACCGAACAGCACGCGCCGACCTTCGCCCTTCTCAAGGGCTGGCGGAACTATCTCTGCCTCCCGGCTTCACGCCGCCGATCGGCGCCCAGCGATCACTGCTCGAGCCGGACAAGCTACGACGAGATCCGCAGCCTTGCCGAGTGGGCTGGCCACACTGCCGACGGCACGCTGGCCGACCTCGCCGGTCCCTCCCACACCGGAGGTCTGGGACGAGGTCAGCGCCGAAGCCGACCTCTGCACCCGTCTCCAGTGCCCTCACTTCGAGCCGTGTTTCCTGTTCCGCGCTCGACGCATGGCAGCGGAGGCGGACATCGTCGTGGTCAATCACCATCTGCTCTCGGCCGACCTCGCGGTTCGGCAGGTACAGGACAACTGGACCGAGGCCGCGGTTCTGCCGCCCTATCGCCGCCTGATCCTCGACGAGGCTCATCACCTGGAGGACGTCGCGGCCTCCCACCTGGGCATCCAGGTGAGCAGCCGTGGTCTGCGCCGTCTGCTGGCGACGACTCGAACGCAACGGCAGAGGGCTTGCTGCCGACCCTGGCGCACGAGCTGACGTCTCAGGGCGACCTGCTGAGCCGAGCCAGCCTCGACCTGCTGCGCAGCGAACTGCTGCCGGCGCTCTTCGACGCGCGGCGTGCCACCGACGAGCTGCTCCTTCGCCTTCACGGTCGGCTGGAGTCGCGAGCCGGGCGGCGTGCTCCGCCTGGGCGAAGACTTCGCGAGCGACCAGGTCTGGTCCCAGGGACTCGCGGTTCGATCTCGATGCGTCGCTGGGCGCGTTTCGCGGGATCCGCGATGCGATCGAGACGATCGTCGATCGCCTCGACCGGCGGCGAGTCCCTCGGAGCGGCGCGATCAGCTGCTGCAGGAGCTGCGCGGCGTGATGCGGCGGCATGGAGGCCGCCTCCGACGGGCTCAACCGAACGCTGCGTCCCGCCGCGCGGCGGGCCGCCGATGGTGCGCTGGATGGAACGCACCGGTGCCAAGAGGTCAGCAGGTTTCCCTGGCGGCGGTGCCGCTCGACCTCGCCCCGATTCTTCGGGAGCTGCTCTTCGAGCGGGTCGACACCGTCGCCCTCACCAGCGCCACGCTGGCCGCCGGCGGCGATTTCAGCTTCCTGGAGTCGCGCCTCGGCTCTCAGCGGTGAGCCTCAGCCTGTGTCGAGCGCACGCGAAATCCTGCCATCGCCGTTCGACTTCGGCGCTCAGTGCCTGTTCGGCATTCCCGACGATCTTGCCCGATCCCCGCGAGGACGAGCACGGGACACTCCGGCCGCTGCGGTGCAGGTCGTGCACGATCTGGCGTGGGCTTCCGACGGTGGGACTGTTCGTCCTGTTCACCAGCCACGCCGCGCTACGACGGGTCGCGCGCGAGGTTCGTCACAGTGATCGGGCGACCGGTGGCCCCTCCTGGTGCAGGGTGAAGCGCCGCGCGACGCGCTGCTCCGCCGCTTCCGCGAGAGCCGGACAGGCCATCCTCTTCGGCACCGATTCATTCTGGGAAGGTGTCGACGTTCCCGGCCGCGCGCTCCGGGCCCTGGTCCTCACCAAGCTACCTTTCAAGGTGCCGTCCGAGCCGCTCACCGCCGCTCGACTCGAGCGGCTGGCGGAGCAGGGGCGAGGACGGCTTCATGAACTACCTTCTGCCCCACGCGGCGCTCAAGCTGAAGCAGGGCTTTGGCCGGCTGATCCGGAGGCGGACGGATGTCGGTGTGGTGGTGTTGCTGGACCGGCGGGTGCTCACCAAGCGGTACGGTTCCCTGCGTGCTCGGCGGACTTCCGCCAGCCGATCGAGTGGTCGGACCGTGGCGCGAGGTCCGCATCAGGGTCGAGGACTTTTTCGCCCGTCACGGGATCGGAGCCAGTGTATGAGCGTGAGTGCGTCCGTCGAAGATCATCGGAGTGGGCCGGAACTATCGCGCGCACGCCGAGAGCTGGGGAACGAGATGCCGGCCCAGCCGATTCTCTTCTTCAAGCCGCCCATCGTCCCTGATCGGTGACGGCGAGGCCATCCTCCTGCCTTCGGTCTCGCAGCAGGTCGAGTTCGAGGCGGAGATCGGCATCGTGGCCGGCGCCCGGCTCAGGAATCTGACGGTCGAAGAGGCGGAGGCCGCTCCACTCGGCTTCGTTGTGTCAACGACGTGACGGCGCGCGATCTCCAGAAGGTGGACGGCCAATGGGGACGGGCGAAGGGATTCGACACCTTCTGTCCGGTCGGTTCCCGGGTGGTTCACGGCGCCGACTGGCGGACCCTGGAAATCATCGGCAGGCTCAACGGCGTCGAGCGCCAGCGCGCGCGGGCAACCGACATGGCGTTCTCGATCCCGATGCTGGTCTCGTTCATCAGCCGGGTCATGACGCATCGAGGCCTGGCGACCTGATCGCGACCGGCACGCCGGCTGGAACGGCACCGATGAAGCCGGGTGACGTAGTGGAGGTGGAGATTCCGGGAGTGGGCGTACTCAAGAACCCGGTGAGATAGGTCTTGGGAGAGCGATGCTGCTGCCGCGCAGGTCGGAGTTTTCCTGGATTGCTGTCGTCGTCACCTTGGCGGTGCACAGCCTGTTGCTCTTCGTGGTGATCGAGGGGCGGCTTCCAGACGTCCCCAATCGGCAACATCTGATCGCCATCCTGCCGCCAGAGCCCGACCAGGTTCGCGCCTATCCCATGCCCTACTCGGCGCCTCGCCCGTTCATCGGCAAGGGGATATCGAAGGCGCCGCTGCCGCCGGCCAATCCGCTTCCAGTCAAGGAACCGCCAGTCACTCTTCCAGTCGAGACCCCAACCAGCCCCGACACCGTGGTGCCTCACGTGAAATACGGGAAGCTGTTTCCTGACCTGGGAGATGGCAGGCTCTGGGTTCGTCCGCTGCCGCTTCCGCCGCAGGAGCTGGCCAAGCGGCTCGACGAAGTCCAACGCCGAGCTGGTGGACAGTGCCGTCACCCAGATCATCCAGGCGTTCCTCGATTCGGTGGGTGCCGCGCCGGGTGCGGAGAGGCGCGGAGCTCCCGGACTGGACCAAAGAGGTGGATGGGCTCAAGTTCGGGCTGGACTCGAAGAACATCTATATCGCCGGCCTCAAGATTCCGGCGGCGGTGCTGGCGCTGCTGCCGATTCCGGCGGCAACCAACCAGCAGAACGCGTTCAAGCGGGACGGGATCATCTACGACGATCTTCGTCACGCCGCACAGCAGGCCCAGACGATGGATGATTTCAAGGAAGCAATCCGGAAGCTCAGGGAGCAGAGGCAGAGGGAGTTGGAGTTCGAGCGGGCCCAGCGGGAGAGCCCGGATTCCTGGCGGTGGAGGAAGAACCCAAGCAATGAAACTGGTGGACACTGAAGAGACGATCGTCCTGGTCACCGGCTCCGACATCCGGGCCGAGGAGCGGGACCGCCCCACGGCGTACCGCCTCAAGGCCGAAGTGGATCGGAGGGGAGATGGGCAGGCCTTCCGCCGGGCCGTGGTCGTGGGAGACGTGTGGTACCTGGAGAACCGGATCTTCCATCTCAATCCCGACGATCGCGATCGGCGGGCCGGGGGTGAACAACCTGAGCGATCAACTCCTGCAGACGCTGCCCGCGGTCTGGACCCAGGATCAGCGACTCTTCGTGCACGCCGATTTCGATGGAGACTTGAAGCGGGCCTGCCTCTGGGGCGCCGATGCCGCGGCGACTGCCGGTGCGGTCGAATACTTCGTGACTCAGGGAATTCTGGACGACCTGCTCCGGCGGATCTGGCGGTTCCGTTCCGGTGTTCTGGTGTGAGGATCAGGGTGGTACGACGGTCCCATCCGGTTTTGAGGCGGGCCCCGGTCCCGGGGAAGTCGAGTGCGGTGACCTGGTTGATCAGCGTGGTCGGCTTGAGAGGTTGAATCGGGCGCGGGCCCGGTGCCGGGATCTGAAGCAGCGGGACCATTCGCGCTCCCTCGAATTTCCCTTCACCAGACAGGTTCAGCTGCAGCACCGCGGTGACTCCCAGCGGCCCGCCAGATTGAATCCCCTGTAGGTCGCGAAGTTCCCCAGCGAATAGAAGATCGGCCTTCCCTTGTAGAACTCGACCCCGCGGAGGACGTGCGGCCCGTGTCCCACGACCGCATCCGCACCGGCGTCGATCACCGCTCGAGCCCACTTCCGCAGATCTCCCCTCGGCTCCTTGCGCGAGGAACTCCGGGCCGTTGCCGGTCCGCACCGCAGTCTTCCCCTCGGTCCCTCCGTGGAAGGTCACCACCAGCAAGTCCACGAGGCCGCGCAGGGAATCCACCAGTGCCGCGCTCTGGCTGATGTTGAGGAGATTGTACGCGTTGGGATAGGTGGAGAAGCCGATCAATCCCACCAGGGTCATCCGCTCGTCGCGAAACACCGGTGTGATGGCGATCTCCTCCACGGGCCCGTACGGAGTGAGACCGAGGTTGCGGAGGATGCTTTCGGTATTGAGCCGGGCGTCGAGGCCGTAGTCGTTGGCGTGATTGTTGGCGAGGTTCAGGTGAGTGAACCCGGCGTCCTTGAGCCTCGGCGCCAGCCAGGTTGGCGTGGCGAAGGCATAGCAGTTCGACGGGGGCTTGGGCTTCTTCGTCGCCGCGGGCTTTTCGCGGGCTTCGGTGCCTTGGTGGAATCGCTGGCGGTGGTGTCGGGTGGCGGGCCGCACTTGTACGACCAACCCGAGTCGGAGAGAACGCCTTCGAAATTCCCTACGACCAGATCACCCTTGAGCAGCGAATCCACCTGGGCGAAGGTCTGCCGTCCGCTGTCGGGCGGAATTCCGTCGGGCAGGGTGCGGGTGCCGAGGTTGATGTCACCGGTGAATGCGAGTCGGACGGAGACCGGGATCGTGGACGATTCCTGATTGGGCGGACAGGGCGGTCGGGGCGGACAGGGCGGACAAGACGGACAGGGCGAACAGGCGCGTGCACAATCCGGAACGGAGACGCGTCGTGTGCCCGACTCCTGACCGCCTCGATCCGACCTGACCGCCCCAGTCACCTGAAGTCTCCACGAACCTGCTGCTCTCGACGCGCGCGCAAGCTCTCGTCCCGCCCACCACTGCCAGCAGCTCGTTCACCGGCTCGGAGACCGTCCCGCCGGTCAGCGCTACGCGAATGGGCTGCATCACGTCGCCCAGCTTCTTTCCCTCGCTGCTCGCGCAGACTCTTGAGGGTGACTTCGAGATTGGTCGGGCTCCCACTCATCGACGGTCGAGGGCGGAGCAGGCGCTGGACAAGGCGGACGACAGATTAGGCCGAGAATGCGTCGCCCATCTTGCGATGACGAGCTGCGTCCCTTGGGATCCCGCACGACTTTCGTCGCATCGAGTCTCGCACCGGCGCACCTGCTTCGCGATGTCGAGCAGCGTCCGCGACCGCGCCTTCACCGCGTCGATCAGCGCCGGCAGACGCTGCTCCATCGTCCTTCACTCCCATCTCGTCCAGGTGGTGCTTCACCGGTCCCAGCAGATCCGCGACCGGAACCAGCGACAGGTACTCACCGTTCATCCACTCGAGCTTGGTCAGATCGAACACCGCGGGCTTCTTCTGAATCCCGTCGAGGCGAGAAGAGCTTGATCATCTCCGCCTCGGGCAGGATCTCGCGGTCTCCACCGGGCGACCAACCCAGCAGCGCCGAGGAAATTCCGCATCGCGAGCGGCGAGGATGCCCAGGTTGCGATAGTCGCCCACCGCCGTCGCGCCGTGACGCTTGGAGAGCTTCTTCCCGTCGGCGCCGAGGATCATCGGCACGTGGGCGAAAGTCGGGATCGGCTTACCCAGTGCGCGGTAAATCGCGATCTGCTTCGGGGTGTTGGAGATGTGGTCATCGCCCCGGATCACGTGGGTGATCTCCATCGCGATGTCGTCCGACACCACGGCGAGATTGTAGATCGGGCTGCCGTCGCTCCGGAGGATGATGAAGTCGTCGAGGTCGCGACCCTGGAAGCTGATCCGCTCGTGCACCGCGTCGTCCCAGGCGATCTCCTCATCCGGCATCCGGAGCCGGATACTGAACGGCGCCCCTTCGCGAGACGCGTCATCGATCTCCTCTTTGCTCAGCCGGCCGCAGCGGCCGTCGTAGCGGAACGGAGTCCCGGTCTTGTCGGCCCGGGCCCGCTGCGCGTCCAGCTCCTCCTTGGTGCAGAAGCACCGATACGCCTGATCCCGCGCCAGCATCGCCTCGGCGTCGGCCCGGTGGCGGTCGCCGTAGCCACCCTGGAAGAAGGGCCCTCGTCGTAGGTGATGCCCAGCCAGGAGAGCCCGTCGAGGATCACCTGGGTGTGAGACTCGGTGCTCCGCTCCTTGTCGGTGTCCTCGATCCGCAGGATGAAGGTGCCGCCGGTGTTCCTGGCGAACAGCCAGTTGAACAGCGCCGTGCGGGCGCCGCCGACGTGGAGGTAGCCGGTGGGGGAGGGGGCGAAGCGGACGCGGGGGCATGAGGTGTCAGGTGCTCAGGTGTCAGGTGTCAGGGGTGTCATTGCGAGGCCCCCTGAGCGAGCAGCGCGAGCGAAGGGGCCATGGCAATCTCTGGCTTCCTATCGAGGACCCTGCTTCGTGGCACGGATAGCTGGTGAGATTGCTTCGGTCGCTTCGCTCCCTGCAATGACACACCTGACACCCTGACACCTGCAGTACGGAGTGGGAGGGATTCGAACCCTCGATAGGGCTTTTCAACCCTATAACGGTTTAGCAAACCGCCGCCTTCAGCCTCTCGGCCACCACTCCAGAGGGCAGGATTCTAGCCCCATCACAGGGCTCCGACAAGGCATTGCACCCGCGAAACGTCCGGCGCTCTACTCTGCTGCGGGCATCCCTCGACAGTCACAAGCTCCGACCCCGCTTGACGTTCCCTACCGGGTGCCGAAGGCATACCCATTGCTACTCCTGGGGCATTCCTCTCGCAACAGGGAGGCAGCCCCGTGCGTCACATCACCACGATGGTCCTGGCCTGCGCGGTTCTCGCGGCATGCGCTTCCAGCACCGATCCGGGAATCGCACCGTCGGCGGAGGCGGTGGCGGCGGCGGAGGTGGCGCACCTGGTGTGCCCGACCTCGGAGTGAACGCGAACCTCAACGGCAAGCGGCCGTTTCCCGGACGACAATCCGTGGAATACCCCGGTTGAACACGCTCCCGGTGGATCCCAATTCCGCCAAGATCATCGCCAGCATCGGGCTCACCGACAGCCTGCATCCCGACTTCGGTACCGAGCCGACCTACGGCATTCCTACGTCGTGGTCAGCGGGACGACTGCACCAGAGCCGCCGTCACCTTCGACTACTACGACGAGAGCGATCCCGGGCCCTACCCGATCCCGTCAATCCACCGATCGAAGGCGGGGCGGGAAGCAGCGGTGACCGCCACATCCTGATCATCGATCAGGACAACTGGAAACTGTACGAGCTCTATCAGCGCCTATCCCGGACAGCACCGGCTGGACCGCGGGCTCCGGCGCCATCTTCGACCTCAACTCCAATGCGCTCACGTCCGGCCGGCTGGACCTCGGCCGACGCCGCGGGTCTCCCGATTTTCCCGGGGCTGGTGCGCTACGAAGAGGTAGGAGGATGGGGTGATCCGGCACGCGATACGCTTCACCGTCCGGCGCTCACGTCACGCCTATCGTCGCACCGGCGACCCACTTCGCCAGCTCGAGCACCAACGACTCGCTCCCGCCGATGGGCATGCGGGTGCGGCTCAAGGCGAGCTTCGACCTGTCGGGTTATCCGCCCCAGGCCCGGGTGATCCTGCAGGCGATGAAGACCTACGGGATGATGGTGGCCGACAACGGGTCCGACTGGTTCTTCCAGGGCGCGTCCGATCCCCGCTGGGATGACGACGACCTCAACACCATCAAGGAGTGTGACCGGCAGCAACTTCGAAGTGGTGAAGATGGGGCCGCTGACGACCAACTAGTCGACCAGGCATCGGGGCGAAATCGATCCGCGCAGATCCGCTATCAACCCCAATTGGATTGTGACGCGAGGACGCGCCATATGGCTTTCTCTGCCTCCCCGTCACAGGCGACAACATGTCTCCCACTCGCCACGACCGAAAGCCGCCTCCGCCGTGTCCCCATAGAGGCGTGAAATGTCTCGCGACTCGGTGCTGATCCGGCTCTTCACGATTGTCGGCTTTGCAGGGACGACCGCGGTGGGCTTTACTGCTCTATGGATTTCCGATCGAGGGCGCCGCAACCGATCCAGAACTCTACAAACTGATTGCCGAGGAATCACCTGGGAGCAGAGTCACGCCAATTACGGTGCCCGCCCTCTAAACGGGCTTGGGATCGCACCTTTGCCTGACACCGCACAGTCACGTGACACCGAACCGAGAGACTCTTCAACCAGACTGAAATCCGGTCAGCGCTTGGCGGACGGTTGCGGTGGATAAGGATTCAATCGCGGTTCGTCAGTGGCTTGGGCGTTGGGTACTGGCCACCGGCGAAGCCCGCGGTGACACCGTCCGGCTGACGCTTTGGCGCTTAACTCTTCGCCACGGCTGCCCACTGGTTAGCAGGCTGGTCGCTACGACGCATCGGCGCGGCGAGCTATGAATATCGCCGAGTGAAGGTCACCTCTACCTGCCCAGAGGTAACCTCATCTGTCGAGTAGGCTCACCCACCAACTAACCCACCAGCGCCGGCGCCTGGGCCGCAACTCGGCTCAGCGCCGCGGCAGATCCTCCAGCAGATCGTCGCGGCTTTCGATCCCGACCGAGAGCCGAAGCAGCCCCTCGGTGATTCCGGCGGCCGCCTGCTGCTCCGGCGTCATCGAGGCGTGAGTCATCGGTCGCCGGATGGGCGACCAGCGACTCCACGCCGCCGAGTGATTCGGCGAGCGTGAAGCACCGCAGGCCATCGACGAAGGCCGCGACCGCGCGACTCTCCACCTTCCAGCTCGAAGCTCACCATCGCGCCGAAGCCGGCCTGCTGACGGGCGGCCAGCTCGTGTCCCGGATGATCGGGCAGGCCGGGATAGTGCACCCGGGCTACCGCCGGATGCCCGGCCAGCAGCTCGGCGACCGCGGCGGCGTTCTCAGATGGGTGCGAATCCGGGGATGCAGCGTCCGCAGGCCGCGCAGGGTGAGATAGCTGTCGAACGGCGCACCGGTCACCCCGATCACATTGGCCCACCAGGCCAGTTGTTCCGGCGAGCGCCTGTTCCCGCGCCACGACAGCGCCGCCCACCACGTCGCTGTGGCCGTTCAGGTACTTGGTGGTCGAGTGGACCACGATGTCTGCGCCGAGCGTGAGCGGCCGCTGCAGGGCAGGGAGAGGAAGGTGTTGTCCACCACCAGCGAGCGCGTTCGCGCGGGTGGCCAGCGTCTTCGCCAGCCGCAGATCGGTGATGCGGAGCAGGGGATTGCTCGGCGTCTCGACCCACAGCATGCGGGTCGGCCGGCTCAGCGCCTCGGTCAGCGCATCCGGCCGAGCTCTCGTCGATGTATTCGACCTGGAAGTGCCCACGCTCGGCTAGCGAGTCGAGCAGACGACGAGGTGCCGCCGTAACAGTCGTGCGGCGCCACCAGCCGGTCTTCCGGCCGGAGCAGTTGCACCACCAGCAGCACCGCCGAGAGCCCGGTGGATGTCACCACCGCGCCCGCTCCTTCCTCCAACTCGGCCAGGGCCAGGCCGAGGATGTCGCGTGGTCGGGTTCGCGGTGCGGGTGTAGTCGTAGGTTCGCTTGTCCTTGAACCCGGCGAACGCGCTAGGTGGAGGAGAGGTAGATCGGCGGGATCACCGCTCCGTGCTGGCCGTCTGTCGCGATACCGGTGCGCACCGCGCGGGTCTCGGCGCCGGATCCGGGGGCGACCGGGGAATACAGGGGACTGCCGGCAGTCTCGGTCATGGCAGGACTCCAGGGCCCCAAAACAAAGACCCGGCGGAAAAAGGGCCGCCAGGCGCTCGCGTTTTAGCATTTGTTTAACGTGGCTGCAATAGGCGGCAAATGACCACGAGCGTCAGATTGTGAGACCATAGTCTAGGGTTGGGGCTCCGGTTCGTCAAGTGACCGAGGTAGAACGACTGGTCCAGTCGCGCGGCAATGCTTAATCCATCTGTTGGCCGCGCAATCGCGGCCCAGCTCGACACTCGGAACGCCCGGTTGGCGAGAACTACCGAGTTCCGGCGATGGCCGAGTAACGCGATCCCTGATACCGCAGCGCTGAAGATGGCCACCGAGCGAGCTGGAAGATAGCGACCGGCTCCTGCAACTCCGACAATGGCCAGCCCACTGGCTATCGCGGTGCGGGCGTCTCCCTTCACGGTTCCGAGCCGGAGGCGATTGTCCGTTCGCAGTCGGCTCCAGGAGAGCCTGGAGGTTCCCATTGGTCCACTGACGGAGGGACCCGTAGGACTTGACCGTGCCTCTGGCTCCGGAAGGTCTCGCGTAGCTGAACCACCAGCTGGTCCCATTCCGCGTCAGTAAGCCACCGATTGAGCGCTACCGTTCGTTCGACTCCGATCGGGAGCCCAAAGAAAAGGACCGGGTAACGGCCTGGCGCCGCAGCTCCAGCGGTTGAGGCCGCCTGGGCCACCGCCTCCGGGGATGCCTACCTCGCGGCCGATTTCCTGGAGCTCGGCGGGCGTCGGACCTTCATTGCGGGGAGCGCGAGGCGGAGCTGCTTGCGGGTTTTCGGCGGCGGTCAGGAAAATTGCCGCCGTCTCCTCGTCATCGTATCTGCGATCGCTCATGATGGATCTAAGATCGCAGCGAGGGGCGGTTCCGGCCAATCCCCTGTGCTGGGGTCAAGGTCACCGGTCCTCCCCCCGCGACACCCGCGGCACGTGGCGGCGGAGCGAGCCGGCTCACGGCGCTCAAGGTCTTCGATTGCAGCAGGTTGGTGGCGAGGGGGTGGGGGTACATGACTTGCACCCACATTCTCACCTTGGCTTCCGCCTACGGGCACTCCGGTTCCGAGACACGCCAACCCGATCCCGAGGCCCCACCCGCGTGCCGAGAGCTGCTCTCACGCGATACTCGCTTCGCAGCCGGTTCGGGCGCCGTTTGTTGCTCCTGTTCATCCTGTGCTCGATGATCCTATGGCGGCGCTCGCCGTCCTATCCTTCGGCACGGTGACCCGTCAGCTGCGCCAGGCCAGTCTGGACCGGCTCGAGCACACCGGCCGGGCGCTGGCATCCGAGATCACCGAGAGGCTGCGTTTCCTCCAGGGCGACCTCGGCCAGGTCACCAGATCGACTCCCGTGTTCCGTGTCGGCGATCGACCGGGACGGTCCGGCCTGCGATGGGTCGCTGCTGTACGGACTCGCCGCCCTGGCCTTCCTGCCTGATACCGGCGCCCGCAATCAGTTCTTTGGCGAGATGGAGCGGGCTCCGGACCTGGGAGCGCTCGAGAGGCAGGACCTCGAGACCGGTCGTGCCGTGGTTCTCGCCCGGACCATCGACAACCGTCCGACCATCTACCTGGCACGCCGGCTCGAGGCGAAGCCGGGCCACGGTGGCTTGCTGATCGGTGAGGTGTTCTCCGACTACCTCTGGGGAGCGCCGGAGCGCAACCCGTTGATTCCCACGATGCAGCTGCACGTGGTCGACGAGGCGAACCAGATGCTCTTCGGCTCGATTCCGGGCGCCGCGAGGTTGCCCGAACCGGTCCGCCACAAGCTCGGCGGCGCGAAGTCGAGGAACGCTTCGAATGGGAACTGGGCGATGTTCCTATCTGGCGGCCTATGCCCCGATCGGACAACCGCCTGGGATCGCGAATCTGCACTGGATGCTGGTGCTGAGCGAGGACCGGGCGGCGGTTGTAAGCGCCGATGGCAGCAGTTCAGCCGGACCTTCCGTTTGTTGCGTTGATATCTCTGGGCGTGGCGTTCCTGCTCAGTCTCAGCCAGCTGCGGAAGGAACCTCGCCCCGCTCCGCGCTCTCTCAGAAGGCACCCGCCGCCTGGCGAGCCAGGAGTTCGACCAGCCGGTGACCGTCTCCAGCAACGACGAGTTCGCCGAGCTGGCCGACTCGTTCAACGCCATGTCGGCCAAGATCGCCCGCCAGTTCGACGCGCTGGTGACGGCGGCCGAGATCGACCAGGCGGTCCTCTCCGCGGTCGACACCAACCGTATCGTGCGGACGGTCCTGGACCGGATGCGCGGCATCTACCTCTGCGACATGGTCGGTGTGATGCTGGTCGACCCGACCAACGCCGACTCCGTGACTACCTACACCGATGACGGAAACCCGTCGGGACCGGAGGGTCATGTGACCCTGCTGACCCGGGATGACGCGAAGCGCTTGCAGAGGAAGCGGAGGGATTCACGCTCGAAGACGGGCCGGTACCCGGGTATCTCACCCACTCACCAGCCGCGGCGCGAGGACACTGGTCGTCATGCCGCTGGTGTACCGGGGAAGCTGCTGGGCGCGATCGCGCTGGGCGGTGAGGAGACGATCGGGCGCGGAGAGGAAGAGCTGATGCAGGCCAGACGGGTCGCCGGCCAGGTGGCGCTGGGACTCGCCAACGCGCGCATGATCGACCAGATCCGATTCCTCGCCTACTACGACAGTCTCACCGGCCTTCCCAACCGGGTCTCCTTCAAGCGGCGACTGGTCGAGGAGCTGGAACAGGCCGGCGGGAAGACCTGATGCTCGCCGTCTGCTTCCTCGATCTCGACCACTTCAGCCGGATCAACGACACGCTGGGCCACCGGTTCGGCGACCGGCTGGTGCAGGAGGTGGGAAGCCGGGTCGGGATTGCTGCCGGAGCGCCGAACCGGGAGCGGTCAGTAGCGCGTCTGGGCGGCGACGAGTTCACCGTGATCCTGCCCGATTTGCGCGACCCCGAGGCCGCGGCCCGGCTCGCGCGCGCGCTGCTCAACTCGCTTTCATACGCCGTTCGCGCTGGACGGGCACGAGGTCTTCGTCTCGGCGAGGCATCGGCATCGCGACCTATCCCGCCGACAGGGGCCGATCTGGAAAGCCTGCTCAAGAACGCCGGACGTGGCGATGTATCAGGCCTAGAAGAACGGCCGGAACACGGTGGAGTTCTTCGCGACTCCGATGGGCGACGTCTGCGGTCAAGCGCCTTACGCTTGACAGACGCAGCTCCGCAAGGCGATCGAGGCCGACCAGTTCGTCATCTGGTACCAGCCCATCATCGACGCTGGACACCGGCGCATCGCGAGCGCGGAGGCGCTGGTGCGCTGGGAGGATCCGAGCTCTGGCACGGTGTTGCCCGGCGAATTCATCCCGCTCTGCGAGGAGACCGGTCTCATCATGTGCCGCTCGGCGGAATGGATCCTGCGCACGGTCTGCGGGCAGAACCGCTACCTGGCAGCGCCAGGGTCTCGCTTCGATTCCGGTCGCGATCAATCTCTCGGGACAGCAACTCCGGGTCGGTGGCACGGTCGACATGGTCCAGCGCATCATCGCGCGGAGACGGATCTCGGCGCCCGGTATCTGATGCTGGAGCTGACGGAGAGCATCCTGATGGAGGACGTGGGCGACGCCATCACCACGCTGCCGGCCTGGCCGCACTCGGCGTGGGCCTGGCGATCGACGACTTCGGCACCGGCTACTCGTCGCTGAGCTACCTCAAGCGCCTTCCGGTCGACGCGCTGAAAATCGACCAGTCGTTCATCCGGGACGTTACCACCAACGCCAACGACGCCGCGATCACCTCGGCCATCATCGCGTGATGGGGGAGGCGCTGGGACTTCGGGTCGTGGCGGAAGGGGTCGAAACCGACGGAGCAGGTCGCGCTACTGCGGGAGCTGGGATGCGGTCAGATTCAGGGCCACTGGATCAGCCGGCCCATGCCTGCCGACGAATTCGCGGTCTGCCTGCGGGATGGGATCCTGCTCCCCGGACGGCGGGCGGCTCGCACCCAAGCGTCGGGGCCGGCGATCGCGTCCGCTTCGGTCAATAGGGTAGACCACCACGGAAGTACGGTCGGTGACTCTCCTACTCCGCAGCTCACCTTCCTCTCCCTCTCCCCCTCTATACGCTCTCGCGGAACGCCCGCAGGCGCTGGTTGAAGCCGGCTGCGTCGTCCCAGAAGGCTGCGTGCCCGGCGTTCGCCATGATATGCAGCTGGGCGTGCGTCATGCCGGCCTTGTGCTGGTCGACGATGGCTGGTTTGACCACCGCGTCCTTGGCGCCATGGGTGATCAACACCGGCTTTCGGAGTTTCGGCAGCAGGTCGTCGTTGTTGAAGGATCGGGAGAACATGGCCTGACGGACGTAGGGCGGCACCGACAGGTTGAAGCCCATCATGAGGTAGAAGTCCGGAGCCGAGGGTTCCTCGACCACGCACAGCCTCACCAACGAGCTGAGGGCTCGGAAGCTTTCTTCGACATCCGTCGCAAACATCCCCGGCACGCAGGCTCAGAAACTCGGGTGAGAGCACGGCCATCGCATCGTCGGTTGCCGAGCTTGGCGATCGCACCGACGAAATGGATGCCGCCGATACGGTCTTCGCCGTAGTGGCGAAGGTAGTCGAGGATGACGAGGGGCCCGTAGGACCAGCCGCAGAGGATCGGGTGGTCGAGCTTCAGCGACTCGATGGCCGCGTGGACGGTCATCGGCCCAGGGTCTGCGACTCGATGCCAGCCCTCCTTCGGCTTGTCGGAGAGGCCGTGACCCCGGAGGTCCATCGCGACGAGGCGGTAGTCCTTGCCGAGGTCGAGTTGAGCTGCCTACTCCAGGTGAGCCAGCACTGCGAGGTGCCGTGCGAGGAACAGAATCGGGCGGCCCTTGGGGTTGCCCGCGTCTCGCACGAGGTGGAGCTGAACGCCTCCGCCGCCAGTGATGTAGTCGACTGGTTGCCATGCGGTGTGCCTCGAAAACGGCCTGGCGATGGGTATGTCCTGGGAGTGCTTAACCCTAACCCCTGTCCCCCTACCCTGTGGGAACGGGGGACGGCGTCCAACGAGTCGAATAGAGCGACTGTGGGGGGCTCGCACAGCACCCAGACGGGCCCAGCCTCCGGGGGGATGAGTGCTAGACCTTTGAGTGAGTCGGCTCGCCGCGCACCTCATTGCATCAGAGCGGCGATCCGCTCGGCCAACGCCGCGATAGTCCGGGAGGGATTGAGACCGCTTCGGGGATGATGGCCCCGTCCGCCACGTAGAGCCCGGGGTAGTTGAACCTGCTCCCCGGCATGATTCACCACACCAATGCGGCGATTCTCTCCCATGTTGCAGCCCCCCAAGGGGTGGGGGTGACCAGGTTCTTGAACGGGTCAGGTCGGCGGCAGCCAGACCTTTTCGCCATTGGTGGCGGCGGTCAGCTTCTTGTGCATCACTTCGATTATCGCCTCGATGATCCTTCGCTCATTTCACATCCCAGTTGAGCTTGAGCACCCTTAGGGGCGCACAATCGCCGGCCGAGATAGAGCTTGCCATCGGCGGCATCGATCCCTGGGCAAACCAGGGCATCATGTGTTCCGGGACATCGTGCTCCAGCGCCGCCTCGCGCAGCGACGCAGAGAAGAAGAGGTGCGCGCCATCCGGCTTGCCGCCCCATTTCGGAAGATGGGAATCGGGGGCGTGAAGCCTTGAGCAGATCGGGCACGCCGCCTGCATCCTCGATGAAGAACTGCTCCCCCTCCTTGTTATCCAGGAGGTCGATCACCGAGGTGATGGTGGGACCGTGACTGGGGGAGGCAGCCACGGCTCGCGGTGGGGATAGAAGGCGGGGAGTGAGGAAGTCTCATTGGGCTCCGCCCGAGCCCCAGGTAAGGACTCAATCTGGGCAGGGTGCGGTGCTGATCGCGACAGCGCAATAACTTAACTCGGTGGAGCCGAGGGGCCGGCGGCGGCGAGGATTACCCGGTCGGCAGTTGGCGCTCCCCGGGGGTGCAGCTGTGGGCGTGGTCAGGTTCGATCTCATCAGCGGACCCGGTAGCCCCGCTCGAGCGGCCGATCAACCGCACCAGGTGCAGCGGCCTGACGGTGACACCCTTGCTACGGGCCCGGGCGAGGTAGTTGAGAGATCGAGGGTGTTCTTCGCCTTGACCGGACAGCCGACGTCGCAATACCCCCGATGGACGCAGGTGCCCTGCTGCTGCCCCTGGGGGTTGGTCAGGTCACGGAGTGCTTCTCGTCGAACCGATCCGCCAGTTGATAGTTCAGCTGTCGCTGAAGGTCACCGCCAGCGGCAGCTTGGAGGAAACGCTGGCTGGCGCCGATCTTCTCCGCCCTTCCCGCATGATCTTGAACTCGCTTCAGTGAGCTGGTTGTCAGGCGGGACCTCGCACCCCGAGCATCTCTCCCACTGCGTCCAGATAGGAATCGAGCGCGGCATAGGTGATT